>OGEJ01000013.1_pt1 | contig 215521 bp, 203 predicted proteins | sample 1570701 | NCBI WGS metagenome assembly OGEJ01 (sample SAMEA2582140, study PRJEB24529) | metagenome | biome: Human gut stool | place: China | collected 2011
AACCCTGGACCCACTGATTAAGAGTCAGTTGCTCTACCAACTGAGCTAAGAGTGCTTATTTCCTCGTTTGCGGTTGCAAAAGTAGGTCTTTTATTTCATTTGACCAAACAATAATGCAGCTTTTTTACTATCTTTTTTTCGTTATTATTCGAACACATAAAGCTCAGAAGGCGTATTTCGCTTTAAAGCAAGTAGTTGCACATCTTTACCTACAATTACACCTTTGTTCTTTAATTTCCATTCTACCGTTTTATATGCCAGCTCCGGATGATTATTGTCTTTGCTCAGATGACACAACCAGATATAACGCAGGTGCTCGGTGATATTTTCTGCCAGGAATTCAGCAGTAGCAGAATTGCTCATGTGTCCGGTCCTGCTCATGATCCGTTCCTTCAGATATTGGGGATAAGGTCCCATTTTAAGCATTTCTTCGTCATAGTTCGCTTCCAGAATCAGATAGTTTGCCTTGCTGATATAATCTGCCGCCGTCGGAGTGATTTCCCCTAAGTCGGTTAAGAAAGAAAAGACTTTGCCGTCTATTTCTATACAATATCCTACATTATCCGTCCCGTCATGAGGAACTTCAAAAGATTCGATACGGAAATCTTCGAGCATCATAGGCACTTGCTTTTCAAGATAACGAACCGATGTGCTGAGCTTTTCCGTCATACAATAACTACGATTAATCCCCTCATGAATACGAGCCGTGGTGTAAACAGGTATATTCATCTTTTCCCCCAAATGCCCTACAGCCTTGATGTGATCCGCATGATCGTGCGTTACAAATACGGCACGTATACTTTCCATCAGAATATTGAAATCTTTCAGTGTTTTCTTGATGGTACGGATGCCGATACCGGCATCTATCAGTATTCCATAGGTATCAGTACCCAGATAATAGCAGTTCCCACTGCTGCCACTCGCCAGGCTTATAAATCTTACTTTCATGTTTTATCTTTCTTTATTAAAATGCAAAATGCCGTCAACTTTTACAGCAAAGTGACGGCAAATATACATAAAAAAGAAGATAATTACCGAGAAGATTTCTTCTTTTTGTCGATGGATTCGGTGATTTTTGCGAATAATAGCAAAGCTATAGCGGCAATCAGCCCGATAGCAGCGAAATAATACCAGATATAATGCGCATTCGCACTGGCGGCCTCCCATGCCGCACGAGTTTCAAACAAGGCAGGGTCCGGACAATATTTTGTCAACAGAATACCAGCCAGCCCGAAACCGAATATAGAAGAAAGGAATGAGTGCAGATGACTGAATCCTAAATACATACCTTCCTCTCCCTTAGGAGCCTGCAGAGAGAAATACTCCAGATACCGCGGCGAAATGAAACATTCGGCAAGCGCCTGTACAACAATACCAGCCACCATCATCAGAGTAATATTGCTCATTCCTGAGATAATATCATTTCCCAATATGTTTCCACAAGCCATCAGCAATGCAGAAACAGGAATTAGGAACATACCCACATTCATCGAAGTAATCGCACTGCGCTTTGCCATCAAACGAGTGATAAAGCTGACACAACATACCACCACAAAAGGATTAACGTTCGCGATCCATCCCGGTTTAGCTGTTTCGCCTGCGAGACGGATGACGTACTTAGGCATAGTGGCATAAAGTTGCTGTTGTACCATCCAGAAGCCTGTTACGATTAAAATGAGAATCAATAAACGCCAGTTAGTCATAATCCGCATAAAGCCCTGCCCTATCTCACGCAGACTTTTTCCTTCACCTGCCGTATGAGTCGATTTATATAGCAGGATCACTGCCAGCAAGGCAATCACCGTCATCGCCCCGGAGAAATAGTTAATGTAAATATAAGCTTGTTCGCCGATCACATTTCTCAAAGGGTCGATAATTGTCTTACCCGTAAAAGCACCGACATTGACCATCATATAAAAAATAGAATAACCACGGGCGCGGGTCGCTTCCGTTGTCTCCTTAGCCACAGATGCGGAAATAATAGACTTGATAAAAGAACCTCCTATCATAAGGATAAACAGGATAGGAACGATAATCCACCGGGAAGAACTGTCCGGCAAACCATTAAACCGGGTAGTCGCACCGTAACTCACCAACCCTGCCGCTTCGAGCAATGTAGGGAATACGCCCAGCCCCAAATAACCGATAGATAATAAAGAAAAGGCAATAATCATCGACTTCCGGAAACCTATCTTATCTGCATAAGCACCCGAAAATATAGGAAGCAGATATAATCCTCCGGAGAAAAGGCCGGAAATCATACTTGCTTCGAAATCATTAAAACCTAAAATACTGGATAAATAAATAGTGAGAACGATAAAAACAGCATAATATGCCATACGTTCAAACAGTTCGACTGTGTTACTCACCCAAAAGGCTCTTGTAAAACCTTTGGCGGCACGCTGAGGGGAATTGTTCATGTAATCTCTGTTTTTTTATTAAAATGTTAATTCAGCGCAAATATACGTTTTTTTAGCTTACAGTCCGTATCTTTGTCCTAAATTACGTATTCTAAATATATCATAATGACTATAGCTGTTGATTTTGACGGAACGATTGTAGAGCATCGTTATCCACGTATTGGTGAAGAAATTCCATTTGCAGTTGAAACGCTGAAATTGTTACAACAAGAAAAGCACCGTTTAATCTTGTGGAGTGTACGCGAGGGAGAACTTCTGGACGAAGCCATAGAATGGTGCAGAGCCAGAGGACTGGAGTTTTATGCAGCCAATAAAGACTATCCGGAAGAAGAAAGAGATCATCAGGGCTTTTCCCGAAAACTGAAAGCCGATCTGTTTATAGACGACCGGAATGTCGGCGGTATTCCCGACTGGGGAATTATCTATGAAATGATAAAAGAGAAAAAGACATTTGCCGATATATACAGCCAGCAAAGAGAAGAAAATACCAGTCAGAAGAAAAAAAGAAAATGGTTGCCGTTTTAATCTCCGACGCGAAAGATCAGACTTACATCCATTAATAAAAATGCATAATGCACTCCGGGCACATCGCTTCAGAGTGCATTATGCATTTTCTGAGGAGATCTGAAACTTACATTACTCCTTTTGACCTTCCCACTTTTCTCTATATTCCCACAGTTGCTCAATGGTAGGATGAAAAGTCGGATTTTCCCAGTTTTTGGAAATCATCGAAATTAAAGACTCCAGATAAAGTTTACCATCAATGATTGAAGTACACGCATTAACCTGATACTTTTCTGTCGGGTAATTCTTTGTTTCAAGCATCTTTTTCGCCCAGCCCAACAGCTCCTGGACCGATTCTTCATCATAAGTATGTTGTGCCATATTTTTATATTTTCCTACAAAGATAAAGATAAAAACGAGAATATGCAGACCCGGACAAGCACTTTTAGTATTTCACCTTATATAATATAGATTTCCCGAGAGTGAAAAGATGCCTTTCATGCTTTCCTGGCATTAATCAAAAGCAAAGTTGTCATTCACTTTTATTAGTGTTAATTTCTTTATTCCATATTTTTATTGTATGTTTGTGAGCATATAGCTTCTTGCAGCAATCAAGAAGTTGTATAAATTAATCAATAGCAAACAAATCAGAGCATCATACATAGACAAAAACAAAGGACAAATGAACCCAAGTGAAACAGAACCTACCCAAAATGTAATGTCATCTTCAGCACCAGAAACATTCCCTTTAATAAAAGATCAACTTCTATTTGCAGAAAGTATCTACGCTTGTCTGCCAATGAGTATTGAGATCTATGATACAAATGGTATCTTGCGCAGTATCAATGAACATGCATTGCAGATGTATGGAGTCACTGATAAAACGACTGTAGTTAATATCGTCAATCTTTTTAATAGTCCTTATGTGGACGAAACTCTCAAAAATCGCATTCAGAGAGGCGAAGATATTGTTCTGGAATTCGAATACGACTTTGACCGGATAAAAGACAACGCATACTTCTCTACCCAAAATAAGAACACGATCATTTATGAAGCAAAGGTCGTTCCCCTGCGAAGCAAGGAGGGAGAAATCATCGGGCATATATTGCTTTCCAACGATGTGACTGCCATAAAAGAAGCTGAATTCCGTACGGATGAAAGCAAAAAGAATCTGGAAATGGCAATGGAAGCGGCCTCTATGTCGTCTTGGGTATATGACGTGTATAAAAAAACATTCAATCCATTACATGGAGATCCTATAGCTAAAAAAAACACGACATTAGATCAGATTCTAAATATACTGCATCCACAAGATCATGAACCTTTAATACAACTTTTATCACAACTGACCAACAAAGAAATTCTGCAAGGAAACATCACCTTACGTTTCTATAATGAAGAAGAAAAGCAATACCGCTATTATGAAAGCATGATGCGGTTATCTTTCGAACATTTTGGGAAATTGCTGATTATAGGAACCCAACTGGATATAACGGAAAGGATGCAAATGGTAAAGAAGACGCAGGAATTAATCGCCAAGCGTGAACTGGCCATGAAAGTCAGCAATATCATTCATTGGGATTTCGATGTACGGACTCAAGAGTTCGAAGCCTATAATGACCCGATCAATGATTATGCCAGTGATAAACTGGTGAGCATCCAACGATACATGGATGTTATTCATCCTGAAGACCGTTCTTCATCCTATGATGCCATACAGTCTATGCTATCAGGCAAGGAACTCACCATTAACTTCACTTGCCGTATGCAAACGAAGTATGATGAATCCTGGCAATATTGTAATATCATAGGCGTTCCATTCGAGAAAGACGAATATGGCAACAACGTACGATATACCGGTTTCAGGCAAAATATCTCCAAGCTTCATCAGCTGAATGAAGAACTTGAAGAAAGAAACTACAAAATGCAGCTCACCTTCAAAACTGTAGGCATGTCTTACTGGGATTTTGAAGTAAAAAGCAAACAATTCAAAGCATTTAATGACCCCGTGAATGACTTCCATTCTGAAAATGTAATCACACCTGAAGACTATCTGCATGTCACCCATCCGGAAGACATCGAGCTGGTCCGCAACCATATTAATTATATGATTGGAGGAACAACTAAGGATCTCAACTTCAAATTCCGATCCAAAACTAAATGGGACAAAGAATGGCAGACTCTCATTGTTACCGGCATACCAGTGGAAAGAGACAAGAAAGGCAATGTAATTCGCTACACCGGTATTAAAGTCAACAATACGAAATGGGAGAAAATGGCACAGCAACTAAAGGAACTGAAAGACAAAGCCGAACTTTCCGACCGTCTGAAATCGGCTTTCCTTGCCAATATGAGTCACGAAATACGTACGCCTCTGAACGCCATCGTCGGCTTCTCCGAACTGATGGTATATTCTGAAGATCCGGCAGAAAAAGAAGAATACATGAGCATCATCCAATCCAATAATGAGTTGTTATTGCGATTGATTAATGATATCCTCGACCTTTCCAAGATTGAATCGGGAATTCTTGAACGCAAAAGAGAAACATTCAATTTAGCCAAAGTATGCAACGAGCTTTATACCATGATCCAGCCAAAGATAACCAATCCGGATGTTGAGTTTCAAATGGACAATTCCGGTCCGGACTGTTGGATTTTCCTGGATAGAAGCCGGCTCAAGCAAGTATGGATGAACTATCTTACAAACGCTGTCAAATGCACCAAATCCGGATATATAAAAATGGGATACAGCATCGAAAGAGAAGGAATCCGGATCTATGTGGAAGATTCCGGAGTCGGTATCCCGGAAGAATTACAGGAACGAGTGTTTGGACGTTTCCAGAAGCTCAATGAGTTTGCCCAGGGCACCGGACTCGGACTGGCTATCTCAAGAGCTATCATTGAAGGAGCCGGAGGAGAAGTCGGATTTACTTCCACTCCCGGTATTGGATCGACTTTCTGGGCATGGATTCCTTGTGAAATCAGCACTCAGAAGGAACATACCCCAACTATTTCACTGCCATTGCAACACCAGCTTTCTTTGAACGAAATCGACAAGAAGGAACTGAAGATATTAATTGCCGAAGATAATGAAAGTAACTATTCGTTAGTGCAACATATTCTCAAAAGCTACCATCTAACCCATGTTCAAAATGGAGCGGAAGCAGTAAATAAAGTACGTGAGGAAGAGTTCGATCTTGTTCTCATGGATATGAAAATGCCTGTCATGGGAGGACTGGAAGCAACCCGCAAAATCCGTGAGTTTAATAATAGGATACCTATTATTGCACTTACAGCCAATGCTTTTGATGCTGACAGAATCAGCGCTCTTGACGCAGGATGCAATGAATTTCTTGCCAAACCATTGAAGAAAAGTCAGTTGCTTGAACTCTTCTCAAAGAAATGGTAAGTTATATGTTAACATACAATTATAAAGTTTATCTAAGTACTCTGATAGTATTGACCGTTTATAAATTCATAAATTAAGTTGTTCGGTTCTTTTTATTGCCCGGATTCAACTTATTATTTATACCTTTACGAACTATAAACTTAATTAGATAAACTATTAAAAGTAACGATCATGAAAAAAGTTATCATTCTGGCATGTTCCTGCTTTCTTCTGGCAGCATGCGGAAACAGTGCGAAAACAAACAATAGTACAAGTGCGGACAGTACAGCAACCCAAGTGGCTGATATACATAATGCCGAAACATCGCTTGATTATGAAGGGACCTATAAAGGTGTCTTTCCTGCTGCCGACTGTCCGGGCATTGAAACAACTCTGACATTAAATCCTGACAAGACGTTTACTCTTCACTCTGTATACATCGACCGGGACAGTTCATTTGATGAAAAAGGAACTTATACACTGGAAGGTAATATCCTGACTTTAAAAGAAGAAGGTGGAGAAATATCTTATTATAAAGTAGAAGAAAACAAAGTTCGTCTGTTAAACGATGACAAACAAGAAATAACGGGAGCACTTGCCGAACATTATATTCTAAACAAAGAATAGACAAGAAAATCCTGTCCTTATCAAAAGATACCGGAAACAAAGCGGCTGATCAGTCATTTTATTTCCGGTATCTTTTTTTGTTTCTATGTTTTATCGTTTTCAGAGAACAATTTCAATATTTTTTATGTTTATATAAATAAAAAGCAAACTTATAAAAAGAACGACTTATGATTTATAATTTCTTATTCCCCACAAAGCCAAATACAACAAAAGTATCCTTGTTTTTATTGGCAGTCCGCATCATTTTCGGAATATTATTAATGAACCACGGTATACAGAAATGGAGCAATTTCCAGGAGTTATCCACGGCTTTTCCTGATCCGATCGGGCTGGGCAGTTCCATATCCCTCGGTTTGGCGATCTTTGGTGAGTTGGTATGTTCAATGGGCTTCATCTTCGGCTTTCTGTACCGCTTGGCAATGATCCCGATGATTTTTACGATGATAGTTGCCTTTTTTGTCATCCATGCTAATGACGTATTTGCAGTAAAAGAATTGGCATTCATCTACTTAGTAGTATTTGTATTAATGTACATTGCCGGACCCGGTAAATTTTCCATAGATCATTTCATTGGAAACAAGTTGGCACACAACAAACGTAAATGATATAAAAACAAGAAATAATAACCTTGATTAATTTAAAAATGTTATATTTGCATCTATTAAAAAGAGAATTTATCAACATTTTATTAATCAAAAAGTAAAGTAAACATGAAAAAAAGCAAACTGACATTAGTAGCGGTTGTACTTAGTGGTAGCTTATTATTCAGCTCCTGTGTTGGATCATTTGGCTTATTCAACCGTTTAAGTTCCTGGAATCAAGGAGTCGGAAACAAATTTGTAAATGAGCTTGTATTTTTAGCTTTCAACATTGTTCCGGTTTATGGCGTAGCATACCTTGCTGATGCCTTAGTAATCAACTCTATCGAATTCTGGAGTGGTTCCAACCCGATGGCTAATGTGGGCGACGTGAAGAAGGTAAAAGGAGAAAACGGTAACTATATGGTTAAAACACTTGAAAATGGCTATTCAATTACGAAGGAAGGCGAAACAGCTTCTATGGATTTGATCTACAACAAAGAAGCTAATACCTGGAATGTAGTTGCAAACGGCGAAAGCTCTGAGTTGCTAAAGATGAATAACGACGGTACTGCTGATCTGTTCTTACCAAACGGCGAAAAAATGAACGTTACATTGGACGCTCAAGGTATGATGGCTGCCCGTCAGGCTACTATGAGCAACCTGATGTTTGCCGCTCGTTAAAAGCATATACCATAAACAAAAAGGAGATGAAACCGTACAACCAGTTTCATCTCCTTTTTTATTAGCAATGATTGATCAGAAAGGATATCCTACCGCAAAATGGAAAGCAAAATCACGACTGAACTTAGGATGGATAATCGGATAACGATCTTTCCCCTTTTCATAAACAGGATTAAGCGCCTTCATACCTCCGTCAAAACGAAGAATGAAGAAATCCAGATCCAGACGAAGCCCTAATCCGTACGCTACCGCTATTTGCTTATAGAATTTATCGAATTTAAAGACTCCTCCCGGCTGATTGTCATAATCACGAATGGTCCATATATTACCGGCGTCCACAAAGATGGCTCCCTGAAACTTCCAGAATAATTTGCTTCGATATTCAATGCTGGCATCCAGCTTGATATCACCGGACTGATCCAGTAAATTGGTATTTTCATCCCTCACAAAAGAGCCCGGCCCCAAGTCACGTACCGTCCACCCGCGAACACTGTTGGCACCACCGGAAAAGTATTGTTTCTCAAACGGGATAGTCTTCGCATTCCCGTAAGGAACAGCAATGCCCATACCTATATGAAACGCAAACGAGTTACGATGATCTATCCTTATATTCTTAGAAAAGTCAAATTCTCCTTTCACATATTGTGCATATGGAATGCCCAGAATAGCATATTCCCCATCATTATTCTTACGGATATTCGTTGCTTTGGATAAAGCATACATGATATTTCCCGCTGATTCGAAATTAAAACGGATGGAATATGAATTGGAAGCAATTGTATTATTAATGATGGCACCACCAATACTATTGTAATGATAGCTATATCCCATATTAATAATCAAACGGTCCTGATAATTATACTGAAGAATATGGCTCTGCCCTTTGTTAATAAAATCATCCTTAAACCTCTCCGAAATTCTCGGCAAATAAAGGAAACCGATATTAATCAAATCGATACGATGTTGTATTTTCTGGCGTTGAGTCCACTTATAGCTCCATGAAGCCGATGCCATGGTACGTAGAAATTCGGGACGCATCTGATAATTATACTGTAATCCGAACTCTGTAGTGGCCCTAATCTTCCGTTTATAGTCCGAAGAGAGAAAAGGAAACAGGAAATTAGGAAAGTTGATACTTGTCTCCACCCCGTATTCCGTATAATTATTGTTAGAATAGCCTGCCTGAAGTCCGGAAATCACTTCATAAGCACCACGAAACTTGATCATAAAAGTCTCCGAACCGCGAAAGAGATTCCTGTTTTGAAAAGAGACGGAAGCTGCTGCTCCCAAATCACCGGCTGAATTGGTTCCTTCCAATTCAAAAGCTACCGACTTGTGTTTACTCTTGGTCAACATCACATAGCAGTCAAGCTTCGCCGTATCCCCTACCTGATTTTCAAGAAAACGGATATTGGTATATTTCAAGGCGGACAGACGTCCGAAATTGGAATAAGTCTGCTGCACATCCTGTTCATCGAACAAATCCCCCGGAGCAAAGCGAAGATTATCAGTAAGCATCTTCGGGCGTAAATAGAGTTTATCTTTATAATAAATAGGGTACCCTTTAAAATGAAGAGAATCATTGATATCCATACTGTTCAGCGCAGAAGATTGCAGGACATCATAATCCGTAATAAAGTTAATCTTATTTATCCAATATTGTTGGTGTGCTTTCACCGAATCGCTCACATGCGCTCTGTAGGCGTGCAAATGCAAGGTCAAGTCTACCTGATAAGTACCCCGAACCGTATCTGCCGTATAACCGACATAATCCTTATTGAACTTATAATAACCATTCCGAAGCAACTTGTCAGTAATTCGCTGACGCTCGGCATCCAGCACGTTCACATCAAATATCATTCCTTCTTTCAGCAGACTTTTGGCGGAATCCTGCTTCAGAAAATCAGCAATCTTAGGATCACGAATATCATATTTTAATGAATTGACAATATAAGGATCGCCGGCTGTCACCTCATAATACAGCTTGATCTTTTTCTTCTTTATTTTAGTCGAACGCTTCACTGTGGCCGCCATATAGCCCATATTGCGCATTGCCTTTGTAATTTCATCTTGCGAGCGCTGCGCTTCAGTCTCACTATAGATTACAGGAGCATCCCCGATTCTTCTCAGGAACTTATTTCCCCATTTAGTAGAGTCTCGTCCTGAAAGGTTGTAAACATAAAGCTGTGTTTTGATTAAACTGAACCATTTGGCATTAGGGTTCTGTCGCACATACATTCGTAAGGAAGAAGGACGGACATTTTTCTGATCTGTATGAATCTTGACTTCATCCAGCAGATAAGAGCCATCCGGCACATACTTAGTGGCAGTGCACGAAGCGAGCGACAGAATGATAATGGCAAAAGTAAATAAGTAAAGAAATCCTTTCCTCATACAGTATCTCTATAAAAGCGGAAGCAAATATATAGGGACAAAGATAGAGCATATTTTTCGTTCGGGGAAATTATCAAAACAATAATTAATGCGACAAAAGTTCTTTTCACCACGAATTATAGAAATTTGCAAAGTATGCTTTGCTAATACCTATATATTACTGACTATGTATCCTTGCAATTATTTCTATAAATCGTGGCGAATAAGATTCCTAATTTTGTTGATTTCTAAATACAATAGGAACTGTATACTTCACAGATACAGGCTCCCCTTTTTGCATTCCCGGCTTCCATTGGGGCATCGAATTTATGACTCGAAGAGCTTCTTTATCCAAATCCGGATCAACACTACGTACTACTTTCGCATTAGAAATACTGCCATCTTTGTTAACTACAAACTGTACAATAACACGACCCTGAATTTTACTTTCTATCGCCTTTGTCGGATACTTGATATTGCGACTCAAAAAGCTCAGTAGTTCTTTCTGTCCCCCAGGGAAATCCGGCATCGTTTCCACTACTGAATAAATAGAATCACCCTTCGTCTCCGTGATCGTTATATCAACTTGAGGTTCTGCTGTTTTCTCCGGTTCAGCAGTCAACTCTATGGTATCTGCTTTTTCGGTATCAGACTGGACTTTATCCGCTTTCTTATTAGCACAATTACTGAATAACAGCAATAATGCGGCCACTGGTATAAACATCAGATACTTACCTACCATGATGTTATGAGTTCTTTTTCTGTTTAGCATTTTAATTCGTTTTTTTAAGGGTAATACACTAAAGTTGTTATAGAAGTTTGCTGCAGCCAATGAAGTATGTTTAATTCCCAACAAATGATATTGATACGATTTCTTGTCATAGCCGGACGTCACTACTTGCTTGTCCGCCAGATACTCATGATTCATACGTATTTCACTGCGTATCAACCAGGAGAACGGATTAAACCAACATAATAATATAACCAGTTGAACCAGTATTATATCCAATGAATGCAACTCACGGACATGAGTTTGTTCATGTATCAATATCTCATTAATTTCCTTATCCGAATATTGCATCGGATTTATGAATATCCAGTGAAAGAAGGAACAGGGCTCCCCTACGTCTTCCGACTGATAAACAGGTACACCTTTCAGAGAATAGCGCTGAGAGCAGGCTAAAGAGTGATGTATTTTACTAACTTCTAAAAGATTACGCAGTAACAACATACCTATTCCCAATCCATAAATAATCCATAACCAAGTACCGGCCTGCCAGGTTGTCCCTTCAACTTCAGTTGTAGCAACGGGTACAGCTGTAGTAACCAGCACTTCCGGTAACAGTTTATTGTAAACGGTAGTAATCGTTTCTCCTATTGCATACTCGTCCGTCCAGCCTGAAAAATCAATCAATGGATAAATCAGCGAAGTCACACATATCAGCAGCAACATGATCCGTCTCAGCCTGAAAAATGTATCCTTGCTGAAAGAGAGCTTATAGAATGCATATAATACAATCAAAGCTACATTTACTTTAATCAAATAGATTGCAAAAGATTCCATGCCTATCTTGATTTATGATTCTTCATCCTCAATAATATTGATTAAATCCTCGAGTTCTTTCTTGCTGATTTTACGATCGCGGACAAAAAAGGAAACCATTTCTTTGTACGAACCTGTAAAATAGTTACTTACTACTCCATTCATAAAGCTACGCTTATAGTCGCTTTCTTTCACCAGCACATGATACTGAATAGAATTCCCTAACTTGAAAGGAGACAAGAATTTCTTTTTCTCCAGATTACGGACTACAGAGGCAACACTTGTATATGGCGGTTTTGGTTCCGGCATTTCATTCACAATCTCCCGGATAAAACTCGGTCCCATTTTCCAAAAGTAAATCATCACTTCTTCCTCTTGTTGTGTCAATCTTTCCATATCGTCATCTTTTATACTGAATATCAAACTACTAATTTTAAGCAAATCTACTAAAATTAAGTAGATAATCAATTTTTATTCATACAAATATTGTTAATATGAGAAAGAATTATTTTCAAAAAACTTGTTCAACAGCCGATTTATTAAAAATATATTTATAGCTTTGCGGTAAATAAAGAAGTAAAAGAATAATGCTAAGCAAAAATAAAATAAAGTATATCCATTCGCTGGAACTAAAGAAAACACGTAAAGAAGAACAAGTATTCCTAGCCGAAGGGCCTAAATTAACAGGCGATTTACTAGGACGTTTCCCTTGCCGTTTTCTGGCTGCGACTTCTTCCTGGCTACAAGCGCATCCCGACATTCAAGCAAATGAAATTGCAGAAGTCTCTCAAGAAGAACTATCACGTGCCAGTCTACTGAAAACGCCACAGCAAGTACTTGCTGTTTTCGAGCAACCGCAATATACGTTAAGTCCGGAGTTCGCACGCCAGTCTCTTTGCCTGGCACTGGATGATATTCAGGACCCGGGGAACCTGGGTACGATTATCCGACTGGCGGACTGGTTCGGTATCGAACATATTATCTGCTCTCAGAATACGGTAGACGTATACAATCCCAAGACCATACAAGCCACTATGGGAGGAATTGCCCGTGTTAAGGTTCATTATACCTCTCTTCCCGAATTTATTCATTCACTTGGTGATACTCCCGTATTCGGAACATTTTTGGATGGAGAAAACATGTACGAACAACCATTATCCACCAACGGACTGATTGTAATGGGGAATGAAGGCAACGGAATAGGAAAAGAAGTGGAAGCACTCATCAATCGAAAACTTTATATCCCCAATTATCCACAAGGAAAGGAAACCTCGGAATCTCTCAACGTGGCTATCGCTACCGCAGTAATCTGTGCCGAGTTCCGGCGACAGGCTGCATGGAAGTAAAATCAAAAGGATAAAATAAATAAGGAAACAGTACTTCTCCCCTCTTTTCAGACGCCGCAAGAGCCTCTTTAAAACATTGGGAAGTTTGATCCGAAACTATAGGAAAATTAAACTGAAACACTGAGATGTTTTTGCTGAACATCTCAGTGTTTTTTATTTCATTCACGGGGAGTAATGCTATCAGCCCGGGCATCCATTCAACAGACTCTATTTCTTCTGTCAACGGAAAAACATCCCGTACATATCCTTCATCAGCAATCTCTACTACTTGTTGTCTGATAAAGCCTACATCAGGCAGAAGCAAATAATGAGCGGCAAAGCGTTTCATAATATTAACGGGAAGGTGACTGACGTCTTTGCTGATTTCTACGCTGATTCAATTGCCGTTCCCTTCTTTGCTCAATCTTCTCCTGCTGGATATGTTGCTCTACTTCAATCTGTTCCGGCTTCTTTTCAGGAGTCACCGTACGACGGCGATTCATTTCTTCCGGTGATATACGTTGATTATCCTTCAGATCATCGACTTTTCGCAAAGAGTCTTTCGAAATCTTAGTATCTTTTTGATCAGATACTTTCTTTAAAGAATCTGTCTTCAGAGCTTCCAGCTGATTAATCGAATCACGTTCGGCTACAGAAAGCGAGTCTGAGCAATGATAACGGGTTAAAGAAAAACGATCAGCCAGTAATGCACCGGCTTTCTCTCCCTGTACTCCCGGGTAATAGATAAAACCTTTTATTTCCTTCATCACACCCAATGTATCTGCATACAAACGTAACTGGTGAACACCCGGATCAGTGATTGTTTCCAGGCGATTTAATGTATCCTTTTCATAAATAACCTGCATGGCCATCGTAACAGCTCTCAAAGAATCGGCAAGCATCGGTTCGAGGAAATGATAACGTACTTCCCAAACTAATGTATCACGATCTTTATAATTAGTATCGGCAGGTAATACAAAGGCATACTGGTCATTCATCATCTCACCCGTCAGACGTATCAGACGTTTCCAGGGCCAGACATCAATACTATCACCCGATTCCGACATCTTCGGTTTATTGTCACGCAAAGCTATCAGATGATTAATTTCATTCTGCTGAGCTTTCAGGCGTTTGCTCACCTTTTCATAAATTTTCGATAATACCTCCGTGTTGCGTGTGTACCACACCAAAGACGAATCGAATACGGCTTCTGTCGTACCATATTTCTTGAAAACGGCATCGAGATACAAAGCCTTCTTATAATTCTCACTATAAGGCAGATTATCTCCCATAGACTTTGCCAGATGATAATCATACAGCAAATTCTCCATCTTCGATTCTGAGATTACATCGTCAGGTCTTTTGACTTTACAGCCTACTATCGCAAGCGCCAACATGCAAACACAACACAGATGAAACCGAAACCTACTCTTCATGACCTAAACTTTCCTTTTTATTTTTATCCAGTGAATGGTAAGATTCATTCAGATACTTGCTATAGAAAAGTAGCAAAGCAATGATACCACAACTGATGGCAGCATCTGCAAAGTTAAAGATCGGACTGAAGAATATAAAATGTTCTCCACCTACGAAAGGCATCCATGTGGGCCAGTTTGTATCGATAATCGGGAAATAGAACATATCCACTACTTTGCCATAGAACCAGGTAGAATATCCACCGCCTTCGGGCATGAAGCTGGCAATCTGTGAATGAGTACTTTCATTGAAAAAGACGCCATAGAATACACTGTCTATAATATTCCCCAAAGCTCCGGTCAGGATGAGGGCCACACAGACGATATATCCGGTCTTGAAGCCTTTTTTTATAATCTTATAGAGATAGTAGCCTATCAGCCCTACTGCTACAATACGAAAAGTGGTCAGAAACAACTTTCCAAATATTTCCATACCGAAAGCCATACCGTTGTTTTCGGTGAAATAGATATAAAACCAGTCCGTCACACGTATGCTTTCATGCCAATACATGTGAGTCTTAATCCAGATTTTAATGATCTGGTCAATAATCAGTACGGAAAAGATAACAAGCAGGGCAATTCTACCCTTCGTGAATAGTTTCTTCATTTGTTCATCATAAATTAAACATAACGAGCTACAAGTTGCCGTGCGTAAACATTGCGCAGCTACTTGTAGCTCGTCATCCGTAGCTTGTAGCTATCTATTATTTTTTACCACTGTTCTTAGCCTCGATGCTGAGTGTAGCATGAGGAACAGCACGCAAGCGTTCTGCCGGAATCAACTTTCCAGTCTCACGGCAAATGCCATACGTTTTATTCTCAATACGTACCAAAGCAGCCTGCAATCCTTGGATAAACTTCAACTGGCGCTGTGCCAGACGTGTCGTTTCTTCCTTTGAAAGCGTATTAGCTCCTTCTTCCAACACTTTATAAGTAGGAGATGTATCGTCAGTATCATTACCGTCCAATCCCATCAAGCTCATCTTCAACTGATCGTAATCACGTTGAGCCAACTCCAACTTCTCCATAATAATGGCACGGAATTCTTCAAGTTCCGCATCCGAATATCTAGTCTTTTCTGCCATAACTTTACTAGTTTAAAAGGTTAATCAATATTAGTATTAGTCTTTTATCACATTGACAAACAATGAGAAATCGTCAAAATTAAGTTCTGTGCCGTCTTTCACTTCATCTGCCAAATCAAGGGATGTTCCTAAAACCTGGTTACAAATATAAGTATTATATTCGTTCACCGCATCATCTGTTTGCGTATTTTTGGAGATTGTGATCTTTATTTTGTCCGTAATCTCGAAACCGCTGGACTTACGTATATTTTGAATACGATTCACCAATTCGCGGGCTATACCCTCACGACGCAGTTCTTCGGTAACAGTAACTTCAAGAGCAACAGTCAGTTTACCTTCATTGGCAACCAGCCATCCCGGAATGTCTTCGCTGAAGATTTCGACATCCGCAGCTTCGATCACAGCTTCCGCGCCATCCAGATTCAATGTATACTTTCCGTTCTTTTCGAGTTCAGCTATCGCTTCCTGAGACATTTCCGCTACAGCAGCAGCCACTGCCTTCATCTGTTTGCCGAATTTCGGGCCTAACTTCTTAAAGTCACATTTCACCTTCTTCACCAATACACCGGCATCACCATCCACAAACTTGATATCTTTTACATTCACCTCGTTCATGATCAATGCTTTCACTGCTTCGATGTGAGCTTTCTGTTCTTCATCCACTACAGGAATCATGATACACTGAAGCGGCTGGCGAACTTTGATGTTCACTTTACGACGCAATGCCAATACCATAGAAGTTACGTCCTGTGCCATTTGCATACGGGCTTCCAGTTCCTTGTCTATCATTTCTTCCTGATACTTCGGGAATTCAGCCAAATGAATGGAAACCACATTATCACGTCCTGTAGCAGTGATCAAATCCGTATACAGACGATCGGCATAGAACGGAGAAATAGGCGCCATCAGCTTCGCAACTGTTTCAAGGCAAGTATACAATGTCTGATAAGCAGACAGTTTATCCTGAGTAAATTCACCGCCCCAGAAACGTTTACGGTTCAGACGAACATACCAGTTAGACAGATTGTCATTGACAAAGTCGGAGATCAAACGTCCTGCCTTAGTCGGTTCATATTCATTATAGCAAGTATCTACTTCCTTGATTAAGGTGTTCAATACTGACAAAATCCAACGGTCTATTTCCGGACGTTCTGCCATCGGAACATCTGCTTCTTTATATTCAAATCCGTCTACATTGGCATACAGCGCAAAGAACGAATATGTATTATATAAGGTACCGAAGAACTTACGGCGAACTTCTTCGATTCCTTCAACGTCGAATTTCAAATTATCCCATGGAGATGAGTTAGTAATCATGTACCAACGCAACGGATCAGAACCATACTTCTCAATCGTAGTAAACGGATCGACAGCATTGTTAAGACGCTTGGACATCTTATTACCGTTCTTGTCGAGCACCAGTCCATTAGAGATCACGGCTTTATACGACACACTATCAAATACCATAGTAGCGATAGCATGCAGTGTAAAGAACCATCCGCGTGTCTGATCCACACCTTCCGCGATAAAGTCAGCCGGATATACTTCACGGTTATCCAGAATATCTTTATTCTCGAATGGATAATGAATCTGCGCATAAGGCATAGCACCGGAATCAAACCAGACATCAATCAGGTCAGATTCGCGCTTCATCGGCTGGCCGTCTTCCGATACCAAAATGACATCGTCTACATACGGACGATGAAGATCTATCTTATCATAATTTTCTTCGGTATATTCACCAGGTACAAAACCTTTATCCTTGTACGGATTGGATTTCATAAATCCGGCAGCTACCGATTTTTCGATTTCATTATAAAGTTCTTCTACGGATTCGATACATATTTCGCTCGTTCCATCTTCTGTACGCCAAATAGGCAGTGGAGTACCCCAATAACGGGAACGGCTTAAGTTCCAGTCATTCAGATTTTCCAGCCATTTGCCGAAACGACCCGTTCCGGTAGACTCCGGTTTCCAGTTGATCGTCTTGTTAAGCTCCATCATACGTTCCTTGCAGGCTGTAGATCGGATAAACCAGCTATCCAACGGATAATAAAGTACCGGCTTGTCTGTACGCCAGCAATGAGGGTAGTTGTGTACATGCTTTTCGATTTTGAAAGCCTGATTGTTTGCTTTCATCATCATACAAAGAGCGACGTCCAAAGATTCGGCAGCCTGTGCTGCTTTCTCATCATATTTGCCGTCTACCATAAACTGCGGATCATAGGCATTCTTTACCCATGCACCCTGATATTCTTTGTATTTATTTACATCCACACATTCTTTCACGAAGTTCTCATCCAGTTCGTCCAGTACATAGAACTTACCGGTAAGGTCTACCATCGGACGGGTTTCGCCCTTCTTGCTAATCATGAAAAGTGATGGTATACCTGCCGCACGAGCCACGTTCGCATCATCCGCACCAAACGTCGGTGCAATGTGAACGATACCTGTACCGTCTTCTGTCGTTACATAATCACCCGGGATTACACGGAAGCCTTTATCACTTACTTTCCAGCTACCGTCTTCCGAAACTTCAACCGGTTTCACCCAAGGAATCAGTTGCTCATATTCCATACCAATAAGGTCAGCACCTTTGTATTCGGCAATTACTTTGAACGGTACGAGCTTATCTCCTACCTTATAATCTTCCAGTTTCAGATCAGCAGCTTTCGGATTGAAATGAGTATTTAATAAAGCCTTAGCCAGAACAACTGTTATAGGTTCTCCTGTATAAGCATTATATGTCTGAACTGCAACATAATCAATCTTTGGTCCTACACAAAGCGCTGTGTTTGAAGGCAATGTCCAAGGAGTTGTTGTCCAAGCAATAAAGTAAGGAGTTCCCCACTCTGCCATTTCCGGTTTCGGATTCTTCATCTTAAACTGGGCAACAGCTGTCGTATCCTTTACGTCACGATAACAGCCCGGTTGGTTTAGCTCATGAGAACTCAGTCCTGTTCCGGCAGCCGGAGAATATGGTTGGATTGTGTATCCTTTATACAGCAAGCCTTTCTTATGCAGTTGCTTCAGCAGCCACCACAATGTTTCGATATAACGATTGTCATACGTGATATAAGGATGCTTCATATCCACCCAATATCCCATCTGATGAGTCAGGTCTTCCCATTCCTTGGTATATTTCATCACGTCCTTACGGCAAGCAGCGTTATAATCTGCTACAGAGATTTTCTTACCAATATCCTCTTTTGTGATACCTAATGCTTTTTCTACACTTAGTTCCACAGGCAGTCCGTGGGTATCCCATCCGGCTTTACGCTTTACCTGGTAACCTTTCATTGTTTTGTAACGACAGAAAATGTCCTTAATGGTACGAGCCATTACATGGTGAATACCCGGCATACCATTAGCCGAGGGAGGTCCTTCGAAAAACACAAACGAAGGGCAGCCATCACGTTCTGTCATACTCTTGGCGAAAACCTGGTTTTCGTCCCACTTCTTCAACACATCTTTGTTCACCTGTGAAAGGTCAAACTGCGAATATTCAGTAAATCTCTTACCCATAGCTATATCTACGATTTTACTATTTACAATTTACAATTTGAGGGGTATCCCCATTTTTAAGGGTGCAAATTTACAAAAACATTTGTTTAGTTGAGCAAAAAGCAAGGACTTTTAATTGGAATCATGTGAAGTTATCGTTTATAAATGGATGTTGCATTAAACAAAACCGATATCTCCTTGTTTTAGTGGGAAAATAAAAAGCACTTAAGTTATGAATTACGGTATTAGTATTTTATTCAGAGCAATCCCTTTGGCGATGGCGGTCTTTTGCTTCGGATACGGAGCATTCATTTACGGTTATGGTGATGCGGGAAACCGTCTGGTGGCAGGTCCTGTTGTATTTTCACTAGGTATGATATGCATTGCGCTGTTCTGTACGGCAGCCACAATAATACGGCAAATCATACATACCTATAATGAAGCGACAAAATACGTTTTACCTGTTGTGGGCTATCTGGCAGCTATCATAACAATTATCGGAGGTATATGCATTTTCAATAGTGCTACCACTACTTCAGCCTTCGTCGCAGGGCATGTCATAACCGGTGTAGGATTTATCACAGCCTGTGTAGCCACCGCCGCTACCTCTTCCACCCGATTTTCTTTGATTCCGGCCAATGCCAAAGCTACCGGAAATGAAGTGCCGGAAGGAGCGTTCTCTATTGCCCAAAGACGGGCAATGATCTTTCTCGCAATCGTTATTTCCTGTATCGCATGGATATGGGCGTTCGTCCTGTTAAGCAACAGTCATTCCCATCCTGCTTATTTTGTAGCAGGGCATGTGATGGTAGGGCTCGCATGTATTTGTACCAGTCTGATTGCATTAGTAGCAACCATAGCCCGTCAGGTCCGGAACGACTATTCGGAAAGAGAACGTAACAAATGGCCGAAACTGGTTTTACTCATGGGATCAATCTCCTTTGTATGGGGCATATTCGTCATCCTTGCCGACTCTGGAAGTGCAAACGGCACTACCGGATACATCATGCTTGGCCTTGGCCTGGTATGTTACAGCATTTCCAGCAAGGTGATTCTGCTCGCTAAGATATGGAGACGGGAGTTCAAGCTGGCTAACCGAATCCCTATGATTCCGGTACTGACAGCATTAACATGTCTATTTCTGGCTGCCTTTGTATTCGAGCTTGCTACCGTAAACACTGATTATTTTATTCCGGCACGGGTTTTAGTAGGATTGGGAGCTATTTGCTTCACACTGTTTTCTATCGTCAGCATCCTCGAAAGCGGTACTTCCGGAAAGGGTTAAAAAAACATTCCTTTTATTGGTTTTAAACCAAAGCCCTCTTGGTTTAAAAGGAAAGCCTCGTTGGTTTTAAACCAACGGGGTCTTGATTTGAAACCAACTAAACAGTCTCCTTTTACTTCTTCAGCCGCACTTCATATACATCATTTCTACGATCCTTCAGATTGCGCACACTACCGTAAGTATGGAGTGCATTCAATAAATCCAGATCGACATCCGAAACCAGAATCATTTCCGTATTCGGAGTGGCTTCCGCCCGTTTTCCATCAGTCGGAAAAGCAAAATCACATGGAGTGAATACTCCCGACTGTGCATATTGAATATCCATATTATGAACACGGGGAAGATTTCCTACACAGCCTGCTATGACTACAAAGCATTCATTTTCAATCGCACGTGCCTGGGCACAGACACGAACACGGGAGTAAGCATTCTGTGTATCAGTCAGGAAAGGTACAAATAAGATTTGCATTCCCTGATCCGCCATCAAACGGGAAAGTTCCGGAAATTCCACATCATAACAAATCAGCACTCCGACCTTCGCACAATCTGTATCGAAAGTTTGCAACAGTTTGCCACCACTCAATCCCCAACTCTTGATTTCATCCGGAGTAACGTGCATTTTTTCATACATCTCATAAGTTCCGTCACGTCTGCAAAGGAAGCCTACATTATACAACAAACCATCTTCCTTTACATACGGCATACTTCCTGTGATAATATTGATATTATAACTGATTGCCAGATTTATAAAACGGTCTCTGATCTCATCGGTATACTTTGCCAATCCACGAATAGCCTGTGATTCTCCTTTATCATTAAACTTCGACATCAAAGGAGCGTTGAAATATTCCGGAAAAAGAACAAAATCACTTTTATAATCTGATACAGCATCTACAAAAAACTCCACTTGTTCGAAGAGGTCGTCCAATGTCTTGTAACTACGCATCTGCCACTGTACCAGTCCCACACGGACAGTCGTCTTTGGGTTGATATATTCCTGTGTAGGCGGCTGATAATAAATATTATCCCACTGCAACAAACAGGCATAATGCTTGGATTCCTCATCATTCGGCAAATAATTGGTCATTACCTTGCGAACATGGAAATCATTCGATAATTGGAAGGTAAGAACCGGATCATAAATTTCACGCTGGCGTACCCGTGCGATATATTCTTTCGGGCGCATCTTGTCGGCATATTTATGATAATTCGGAATACGACCACCGAACATGATAGCTTTCAAATTCAATGTTTCGCAGAGTTCCTTGCGATATTCATACATACGACGAGCCAAACGTAAACCACGGTATCCCGGATGAATAAACACCTCAATACCGTACAGGATGTTTCCTTCCGGATTATGAGTATTGAATGTTTCCTTACCCGTAACTTGTGCATACGTATGGTCGTTCTTTACCTTGTCATAGTCAACGATAATAGAAAGAGCACAACCTACGATCTTGTCGTCAACAACTGTAACAATCTGCCCCTCCGGAAAAATACTTATTAATTTCTTTATCTGGGCATGAGTCCAAAATACATCGCTACCATCAGAATAAACACGGGTAAACGATTGGGATAACTGTGCATAGTCTTCAATTTGAAGATTACGTATCTGTACTTTATTAATTTTAATTGGATGTTGTTCCATAACAATACATGTTTTATAAAAAGACAGTGCAAAGGTACAGCTAATCCTCGTACATTGTACTTTCATCGCAAGAAAAAGGCACTTTTAAAATAGTGTCACTATCCGGTGAGGATGGTGTCACTATATCATACACATAGTGACACTATATGCATAGGATAGTGACACTATTTTTTCCACATAAAAAAGGTGACCTTTCTGAGAAACTGATCTCAAAGGGGCACCTTCCTTAATCAAACAATCACTAACCTAATATATCTTATTTGTTTTTCTTCCAGAGCTTACTCATATCTTCCAGCGTCTTCCCTTTAGTCTCGGGTACCCAACGCCAGACAAAGATAGCGGCAGCGACACAGATTATTCCGTATAAGCTATATGCAAACATCGGACTGAAGTCATACAATGCCGGGAAAGTAGAAGATACGATGTAGTTGAATATCCATTGGAAAGCCACTGCAATAGCAACTGCTTTACCACGAATAGTATTCGGGAAGATTTCTGAAATCAATACCCAGCAAATCGGTCCCCATGACATCATGAAGAAAGCAGCGTATACGATGATGGAAAGTACCGGAAGAACACCTTTGATTGCCATACTATCACACATTGCCACTGCAAATGCTCCTACAGCCATACCAATAGATCCGATAATCAGCAATGGTTTACGACCAAAGCGGTCTACCGTAAAGATAGCAACCAGCGTAAAGATAATGTTTACAATACCCATAATCACTGTCTGCATCATACCACCACCTTCGGCACCTGCATTTTCGAAAATACGCGGAGCATAGTAAAGTACTGCATTAATACCGATCGCCTGCTGGAATACGGACAGTAGAATACCGATCACAATCACTGTTACTCCATAAGTAAAGAGTTTTTCTGTTTTTTCCTGTGCAGTAGCCTTAATATCATTAAGAATTTCCTTAGCTTTATTCTTACCATTGATTTTCTCTAAAATAGAGTAAGCCTTTTCTTCCTGCTGTACAAGAACCAGATAACGGGGAGTCTTAGGTACAAAGAACAAAAGCATACCAAACAAAGCAGCCGGGAAAGCTTCCGAACCAAACATATAACGCCACCCTTCCTGAACTGTCCACATATCGGACTCAGCACTTACTGACAGTACACCAGCAGCATCTTTCAGAATAATCGGATTCTGATGGTCACCCATAATCAGATAATTCACAAAGTACACAACCAACATACCAAAGATAATGGCAAACTGGTTGCACGAAACAAGGGTTCCACGAATATTGGAAGGAGCAATTTCAGCAATATACATCGGACATACCGCTGAAGCCAGTCCTACTCCGATACCTCCCAGAACACGATACAGATTGAATGCTATCAACAAATCCATATTCGGTTTTCCGTATTCGAAGAAAAGAACTTCCGGATAATAAGAGCCGAGTGCCGAGAGGAAAAATAACACAGCAGCAAGCCGCAATGAGTTACGACGTCCCAAACGCGAAGCAAAGATACCGGACAGAGCACCGCCAAGTACACAGCCAATTAATGCACTGGAAGAAGTAATGCCATGCATTACTTTATTATACTGAAAATCGGAAGCGGACAGAAAGAAGGCTTCGAGCCCTTTTTCCGCGCCGGATATAACCGCCGTATCATAACCGAAGAGCAAACCGCCCAAAATAGCAACAGAAGTAATCGAATACAAGTAGAGTTTACTTCCTTCGTTCGTTGTATTATTCATAGTTTTAAAAAGTGGATAAAGTAGTGTAGTAGTTGGATTAGAAAAAGTTAGGCGATAAAGCAGCAGCCCTACCGCTGCTTTACCGCCTGTTTTAAATATTAATTAGCAATACATATTCAGAATTGCCTCATAAAGTTCTTGCTTGCCGCTAGTCTGTTTCGGTTCGCCTTTTGTTTTTGCATAAGCAACCACATCCTCCAGAGTCAGCTTGCCGTCTTCAAATTCTTTACCTTTGCCGCCATCGAATGAAGCATAACGGTCAGCCAGCATCTTCTTATAGGGAGACTCGTCGAGCAGAGCCGCTGCACTTTCGAGTGCACGGGCCATAGCGTCCATACCTGCAATGTGAGCGATAAAGATATCTTCCAGATCAGTAGAATTACGACGGGTTTTAGCATCAAAGTTCGTACCACCGGTACCGAGACCACCATTACGGATAATCTGCATCATAGCCTGAGTCAGTTCATAATTGTCGATCGGGAATTGGTCTGTATCCCAGCCATTCTGATAGTCACCACGATTGGCGTCAATTGAGCCCAACATACCATTGTCTACAGCTACAGCCAATTCATGCTCGAAAGTGTGACCTGCCAAAGTTGCGTGATTCACCTCGATATTTACTTTGAAATCCTTATCCAGACCATGAGCTTTCAGGAAGCCGATTACAGTTTCCGTATCTACGTCATATTGATGTTTAGTCGGTTCCATCGGTTTCGGTTCGATCAGGAAAGTACCTTTGAAACCACGGGCACGGGCATAGTCACGAGCAATCGTCAACATCTGTGCAAGGTGTTCTTTTTCACGTTTCTGATCTGTGTTCAGAAGAGACATATATCCTTCACGACCACCCCAGAATACATAATTCTCTCCGCCAAGTTCAATCGTTGCATCAATCGCATTTTTAATCTGAATAGCAGCACGAGCTACTACATCGAAGTCTGGATTGGTAGCTGCACCGTTCATATAACGGGCGTGACCGAATACATTAGCAGTACCCCACAGTAGTTTGATACCGGTTTCTGCCTGTTTCTGTTTTGCATAAGCTACGATTTCTTTCAGGTTAGCTTCGTATTCTTCTACACTGGCACCTTCCGAAACCAAGTCTACGTCATGGAAGCAATAGTATTCGATACCCATCTTCTGCATGAATTCAAATCCTGCATCCATCTTATCTTTTGCTGCCTGTATAGCATCTGCATTACCATTCCATGGAAATTGCTTTGTTCCACCACCGAACTGGTCACCACCTTCAGCGCACAATGTGTGCCACCATGCCATAGCGAATCTCAGCCAATCCTTCATCTTTTTACCATTAATCACCTTCTCTGCATCGTAATAACGGAATGCCATCGGGTTCTTACTATCTTTACCTTCAAATTTAATCTTTTCAATTCCCGGAAAAAATTCTTTTGTTGCCATAATTCTTGTTATTTAAAAAGTTATTATATCGTTATTTATATTATATTTCCATCTGGCGTATGCGTCGGCGTATTCCTGACGTTTAGCTATATTCGGTTCGATAACATCCAGTTTATCAAGAGTTGCAAATGCCTCATTATTATCTTTATAAATGCCTGCACCGATACCCGCGCCTTTCGCTGCTCCTACAGAACCGTCCGTATCATAAAGTTCGATAGTGGCTCCGGTCACTCCTGCCAATGTATCACGGAAGATGGAGCTAAGGAACATATTTGCATGGCCGGCATGAATCTTTTTGACCGGAATTCCCATTTGTTCCATGATGTCGATACCGTATTTAAAAGAAAATACAATTCCTTCCTGTGCAGCACGAATAATATGATGTTTGCCATGTGCATTGAAGTCTACCCCCCGAATGCTGCAACCTATCTCCTTATTATTCAGCATACGTTCCGCACCATTACCAAAAGGCAGGATGCTAATACCTGCGCTCCCGATCGGCGCCTTGGAAGCCAACACATTCATTTCATTGTACGAGATACCTTCGGGAGCTATATTTCTTTTTACCCATGAATTGAGAATCCCTGTTCCGTTGATGCAAAGTAATACTCCCAGACGTGTCTGTTCCGCCGTATGATTCACGTGCGCAAAGGTGTTGACACGGGATTGAGGATCATAATTCACTTCACCATTCACACCATAGACAACTCCCGATGTTCCTGCCGTAGAAGCGATTTCACCCGGATTGAACACATTCAAAGAAAGCGCATTGTTCGGTTGGTCACCGGCACGATAAGTAATCGGTGTTCCTTCCTTCAATCCCAGTTCTTTCGCAGCAACTGCATTCACATGCCCTTGTTCTGCAAAAGTCGGTTTGATATCCGCAATAAGTGAAGAGTCGAAACCATAGTAATCCATCAGGAAATCGGCTATACGATTATTTTTGAAGTCCCAGAACATTCCTTCCGAAAGACCGGAAACAGTCGTGCAGATATCTCCGCTTAACTTCATGGCGATATAATCCCCCGGAAGCATTATCTTATATATCTGCTCATAGACAGCCGGTTCATTTTGTTTGATCCAAGCCAGTTTAGACGCTGTAAAGTTACCGGGTGAGTTCAGCAAATGAGAAAGGCATCTCTCCTCTCCGATTGTTTCAAATGCTTGCTGTCCAAAAGGCACCGCACGAGAATCACACCAGATAATGGCAGGACGCAATACTTGCTGATTCTTATCTACACATACCAGTCCGTGCATTTGATAGGAAATACCGATAGCTTTAATCTCAGCAGCACTCACTCCTGACTCCGCCATAATAACTTGCGTGGACAACTTCAGATTTTCCCACCAACTCTCAGGATCTTGTTCTGCCCATCCGGGATTAACTGCGATAATTTTCGCTTCTGTTTTCGGAAAAAACGCTGACGATACACATTTACCTGTTTCAGCATTGACCAGACTTGCTTTAACGGACGAGCTACCTATATCATAACCTAATAGAAACATGATGATTTTTAAAATTTTGAATTATATATTTGAACAGACAGCCTGTTCACTTATTACTTATTACCTACTACCGTCTCACCTTATTATATATCTTCTTATCAAATTTATAATAACGTGCTGCACGATGAGCTACCCCCTGCTGTTTTTCTTCCAAAGGAACTACATATTCCATCATCGCTATTTTCTTATGGAAATTGCGTACATCCACAGGCTTGTCATATACCAACTCAAAAAGAGTCCTCAACTGAGCAGCGGTAAATTTACGTGGAAGCAACTCAAACAGCATGGAAGGATTGAACTCCACAAACTGACGGATATAGGTCATTGCCTCTTTAATAATCAGATTATGGTCGAAAGCCAACGTCATCACATCTTTCAAGGCAATCCAACAGGCCTGATGATCATCCAGATTCTTGTCCAGTGCCCGATCTATTTTCACCATCGACAGATAAGCAATTGTCACGATACGTTCAACTTTTGACTGCATAGCCCGTTCCAGCCAACGTACATCCTTTGGATTACTGGTTCTGTTTTTAGAGCCGAATGCCTTGAATTGCATCAGGTTTACATTTCTGAGCCCCGTCAATTCATACAGTACACGTTGTGCTGCTTCATCCAAATCTTCATCCATATAGATAAGGCTACCGGGAAGTTTCATATCGTGATACACTTCACCATTATCTTCGCCCGCACGTTTTACAAGTAACACTTTGAGTTGTTCTCCGTCAAAACCAATCACTACACAGTCTACTGATATGTGATTGTTTGCCAAGGGTGCTTTTTTCTGTATACTTTGCATATCCTTTTCTTTAATACGGTGCAAATATAGAGGCGCTTTATGATTCAAACAAGAACAAACAATATGCTATAAAACATTGTTTTTCACATATATACATATCATACAATCTACAATATGAATACTTAGTGTTATCTTCTGAATTACAATATGTATTTTATCCGTTCCGGCAACGAGTAATTGTATAAAGTACAAAAAGCGGAATGACTCTTTATTATCAGCACTTTTCATATTCACTCTTTGTCTTCTCCGGCAACGGACTTATTGTATTTCAAACGATATCCCATTTTGTATCTTGCCGTTTTTATTCTATCTTTGCCGGATAAATATTAAAAAATCTAAAATGGAACGTCATCCCGTCATTTTATCCATTGCCGGTTCCGATTGTTCGGGAGGAGCGGGCATTCAGGCAGATATCAAAACAATCTCGGCATTAGGAGGCTATGCGGCATCTGCTATCACCGCCGTCACTGTGCAAAACACTCTAGGGGTACGCGCCGTCCATGCAATACCACCCGAAATTGTTTGCGGACAAATCGAAGCGGTCATGGAGGACTTGCAGCCTGTCGCTGTAAAAATAGGTATGGTTAACGATATTCAGATCGTTCATGTCATCGCCGACTGTATACGGAAATATTCACCGGAGCACATCATTTACGACCCGGTGATGGTATCTACCAGCGGCCGGAAGCTGATGACAGATGAAGCCATCGAAGAGATTAAAAAAGAACTTTTGCCGCTTGTTACATTGGTCACCCCCAATATCGATGAAGCAAAGGTGCTGACAGGCAACAGCATCCAAAATATACAGGATATGCTGGAAGCCGCCAAGCAACTCTCCCACAGTTATCAGACCCATATCCTGATCAAAGGCGGACATCTGGAAGGCGATCAAATGTGCGACCTCTTATATTCTCCGGATCACACCTATTATATATATGAAGAGAAAAAGATAGAAAGTAAAAACCTGCATGGGACCGGGTGTACCCTCTCCTCCGCTATTGCAAGCTATCTGGCAAAGGGATACTCGATGAAAGACTCCATCTGTCACGCTAAAGAATACATTACTCATGCCATCATTGCAGGCAAAAACCTGAATATAGGTCATGGCAACGGACCTCTGTGGCATTTTCCCGACTCCATTGCACAAATGTGTACATTTTGTGCGGTCGTATCATAAAAATCTGTAACTTTGCACCCGCATTTAAAAATCAATTAAATAATAAAGATATGAAAGCATTTGTATTTCCCGGTCAAGGTGCTCAGTTCGTAGGAATGGGTAAAGACCTGTATGAAAACTCAGCTTTAGCAAAAGAATTGTTTGAAAAAGCAAATGATATCCTCGGATATCGCATTACAGATATCATGTTCAATGGTACAGACGAAGATCTTCGTCAGACAAAGGTTACTCAACCTGCCGTATTCCTTCACTCTGTTATCTCTGCTCTTTGTATGGGCGATGATTTCAAACCGGAAATGACAGCCGGACACTCACTCGGTGAGTTCTCTGCATTGGTGGCTGCCGGTGCCCTGAGCTTTGAAGACGGATTGAAACTGGTTTATGCCCGTGCGATGGCTATGCAGAAAGCTTGCGAAGCAACTCCTTCTACGATGGCCGCTATCATTGCATTACCGGATGAAAAAGTAGAAGAAATCTGTGCATCTGTTAATGCAGAAGGTGAAGTTTGCGTACCTGCCAACTATAACTGCCCGGGACAAATCGTAATCTCCGGTTCTGTACCAGGCATCGAAAAAGCCTGTGAACTGATGAAAGCTGCCGGCGCAAAACGTGCTCTCCCATTAAAAGTAGGTGGTGCTTTCCACTCTCCGTTGATGGACCCGGCTAAAGTTGAGCTGGAAGCTGCTATCAACGCAACAGAAATCCATACTCCCAAATGTCCGGTATATCAGAATGTGGATGCACTTCCTCATACTGATCCCGCAGAAATCAAAAAGAATCTGGTTGCCCAGCTGACTGCTTCCGTACGTTGGACTCAGTCTGTTAAGAATATGGTTGCCGATGGTGCTACTGATTTTACAGAATGTGGACCAGGTGCAGTATTGCAGGGTTTGATCAAGAAAATAGATGGTACAGTAAACGCTCACGGCATTGCATAAGCATCCGTAGATATACTTTACCTTTTCTCAACGATAGAGCGTGTCGGCTAATTTGCCGACACGTTTTTTTATGCTTATTAGTAAAACATGAGACAATTAATATGCTGTAAAACACACCATTAGTATTCTCTACGAGCAAACATTCCGAATCTATCATTTGTTTTCATTATAGGAATCATTTATTCAAATTCGCGGACCATGAAAATACATGAATATCAAGCAAAAGAAATTTTCTCCAAGTATGGGATCCCTGTTGAAAGGCATACCCTATGTCGAACGGCTGCCGGTGCAGTTGCCGCATACAGGAGAATGGGCTCGGACAAAGTGGTTATTAAAGCACAAGTGCTGACCGGCGGACGGGGAAAAGCCGGAGGTGTTAAACTGGTAGATAATACAGAAGATACCTATCAGGAAGCTAGAAACATTCTGGGTATGAGTATTAAAGGGCTTCCTGTCAATCAGATACTGGTCAGCGAGGCGGTTGATATTGCCGCAGAGTACTATGTCAGCTTTACCATTGACAGAAACACACGCTCGGTCATCCTTATGATGAGTGCGTCCGGTGGTATGGATATCGAAGAAGTGGCCCGGCAATCACCGGAAAAAATCATTCGCTATGCTATTGACCCATTCATCGGTTTGCCGGATTATCTGGCACGCCGTTTCGCATTCTCGCTCTTCCCTCACATGGAACAAGCCGGCAGAATGGCCGCTATTCTGCAAACACTCTACAATATTTTCATGGAGAATGACGCATCACTGGTTGAAGTAAACCCATTGGCTCTTACCGCCAAAGGCATATTGATGGCTATTGACGCCAAAATTGTTTTTGACGATAATGCTCTTTACCGCCATCCGGATGTACTGAGTTTGTTTGATCCTACAGAAGAAGAAAAAGTAGAAGCGGATGCTAAAAACAAAGGATTCAGCTACGTTCACATGGATGGAAATATAGGCTGTATGGTAAATGGCGCCGGACTCGCTATGGCAACAATGGATATGATAAAACTTCATGGGGGAAACCCTGCCAACTTCCTTGATATTGGCGGTAGTTCGAACCCTGTCAAGGTGGTTGAAGCTATGAAACTTCTATTACAGGACGAGAAAGTAAAGGTCGTCCTGATAAACATTTTCGGAGGAATCACCCGTTGTGACGATGTAGCCATCGGTCTTATTCAGGCATTCGATCAGATTAAGAGTGATATACCTGTCATTGTCCGGCTCACAGGAACCAATGAGCATATCGGACGTGATCTTTTACGCAACCATAGCCGTTTTCAAATAGCTACAACTATGCAGGAAGCCGCTTTAATGGCTATCAAATCTTAAGATGAAATCACATAAAAATTGAAGGAACGATGAGTATATTAATAGATAAATCCACCCGTTTGATTGTACAAGGTATCACCGGTAGAGACGGGCTTTTTCATGCCAAGAAGATGAATGAATATGGAACGAATGTCGTTGGCGGCACTTCTCCGGGCAAAGGAGGTACGGAAGTAGACGGCATTCCGGTTTTCAATACGATGTATGAAGCTGTAGAACAGACACAGGCTAATACTTCCATCATCTTTGTGCCGGCCCGTTTTGCAGCAGATGCCATTATGGAGGCTGCGGATGCAGGCATCCGGCTAATAGTCTGTATCGCAGAAGGTATTCCGACTCTGGATGTCATCAAAGCATATCGGTTTGCCGAACAAAGAGGAGCAATGTTGGTTGGCCCCAACTGTCCGGGACTTATTTCTCCCGGAGAAAGTATGGTAGGAATCCTTCCGGGACAAGTCTTTCAGAAAGGAAATGTCGGTGTCATCAGCCGTAGCGGAACACTCACTTATGAAATAGTGTATCACTTAACGGCCAATGGTATGGGACAGTCTACTGCAATCGGCATCGGAGGAGATCCTGTGGTAGGTCTGCATTTCCTTAAGCTACTGGAAATGTTCCAGAATGATCCTGAAACGAAAGCAATTGTGTTAATCGGAGAAATCGGAGGAAACGCGGAAGAACAGGCTGCTGAATATATTCGCAGTCATGTAAATAAGCCTGTAGTAGCATTTATTGCCGGACAGTCTGCTCCTCCGGGAAAACAGATGGGCCACGCAGGAGCCATTGTTTCGGGAGGTTCCGGCTCGGCAAAAGACAAAATAGAGGCTTTAGAAGCTGCCGGTATACGAGTTGCACAAGAACCTTCGGATATTCCTAAGTTACTGAAAAGATAAACAGAACCACACGGAGAAATAAAAGCCTAAAACTCTATTTCTCCGTGTGGTTCTATTTTATATACCAATATATCCCCGCGATGATAAAGTAATATCTGAAATTTACATTCCCTTTTTCACGCCTAACTTTATTAACAAAGCATTCATCGGATAAGCACAGAAAAATCCAAAAAGCATAGCCAGCTGCATCATAAACCAGAATATCCATGTGTCTTTAGGCAAAGGCTCATTGACAAATAAAACAAAATAAACGATTGCCATCCAGCCATACATTCCGATTTGCCAAGACAACAGAGAAAAGAAATCTGCTTTAAAAGCACGGGACAGTGCCTTTCCCGCCGATATCCTTTCCATCTCCCGTATAGCATAGAATTGAAAATAAACTCCGATGATCAACGCCAAAATAAAATCAAGTACCCAGTTTCCTATAAGCTGACTTCCTGCAACGGTTACCGGGATATAATTAGTGAACCACTCTCCTATTATATCGGCCAATGTGCAGCCTGCTCCACAATGTAAAGCCGATAAAGCCACAGACTGCCAATGAGGACGTTTCATAGACATATCTCCCATCGACATATCCATATTCATGTCTTTCATACCGGACATATCCATTTTCATTTCACCACCTCCCATCTTCATGGGAGCACCTTGTCCGAACTTATTATAAGCCCATAAAGCTAAGTAACTTCCCCACAATGCAGTTAATATCCATACTGCATTCATTATCTTCATTGATTGTGGACGATGTGTCAGATCGATTGCTATGTGAACTGCAATTCCGATACCTGAACAGACTAAAAACACGGCTAATAAATTGAGCATAATTGTATATTTAAAAAGATTTTAGACTACAACAGCCCTTATTTATAAATAGTTCATCCCGTCCATTTTTAAATTTATCCTATCGAACTATTCTCCTGGCTGTTTGTTTACAATTTTATTAATTAAATATTGAATTGTATGAGCAGACGTAGTCAATTAGAGCATGAAGTATCTGTTGCTCAGGAAAGAATCAAGAAGGCAGCCAAAGATACACCGAAAGATATCATAAAGTTATGGGAACAAGACTTGGTAGACTTGGAACTTGAACTCAATAACCTGGTAGATGATGAAGAAGATAACAATGAAGATTAAATAAAAGAGGGTGCCACCGTGTGAAGTGCACCCTCTTTTATTTGTAGTATTTTTATAAGCAGAATGCTTTTATTGCTTATCCACAGTGAAAATACTTATGTACCAGTTCCAGCATTTCTTCCGGTTTGCCTTCCAGGTCGGCACGTAATGTTTTGTCCTCATAACTACGGAGCTTGCGTATAATACCGTCAATCATAGCCGGACTAAATACATTATATTGCTCGAAGACAGCACGTTGTTTTTGCAAACATTCGGCAGATGCCGCACAACTATCCGGCAATTGAGCCAATGCTTTCAGCTTATCCTCATTCTCTTTCTGATGGATGTTTACATTTACATACGTTCTCTTTGCAATGTCCAATGCCTGTTCTATCTCAAAACCATGACGGCAGGCAACAGCCAGTCCCGCAAGCAGCTGATACAAATCTGCCGAACCATCCGGAGAACGCATTTCTACCGTTTGTTTCTGGCTGGTATCAAAATGACTTTCGCTTTCCAATGGATTTGCCAAAGTACACATATCGGTCTTGGCAGCCCAGCCCAACGGCACACGCACTAATACAGAACGGTTGCGATCTCCCCAGCAAACATTGGTCGGTGCTTCCTGATGAGGAACCAAACGGAAGTAAGAAGTAGGATTGGTATTCCCGAAGGCTGTAATAGAAGGAGCAAGTTCCATCATTCCGGCGATTGCCTTACGGGCTGTTTCCGACAATACACCGTCTTTCAGCATCTGATTTTGTCCGTCCTTTACAATACGCATGTGAACATGTAGACCTGACCCGGCTTTTCCAGCCGTAATCTTAGGCGCGAATGTCACATTATACCCATATCTGTATCCCAAGTTACGAATCACCCATTTGGCAATCATCAATTGATCTGCCGCATCTTCGGCACGAACAGGCAGGAACTCTATTTCATTCTGTTCATAAATCATGCCATCCAATGTAAAATTTCCAACCTCGGAATGACCATATTTTATCTGTCCACCCGTCTGAGCTATATACGACATACACTGTGTACGGAAATCGTTAAACTTAGCATACGGAGCAGATTCATGATAACCACGTTGATCTGTAGCCTGAAACATTCCTGTATCCGGCGAAATAACATAGTATTCCAGCTCACCCATCGCCTGAAACTCCATACCTGTGACATCAGTAAATGCTTTACACGCTTTATGCAAAGTATGTTCCGGAGAACTTTCCAATGGCTCTCCGTCTTTATTGAAGAAAGAACAAAGCATCGAAAGTGTCGGTATTTCTGCAAACGGATCGACAAAAGCTGTACGGAAACGAGGCACTACATACAAGTCGCTACTCCCCGCCTCTATAAAAGGAAACAGGCTGGAACCGTCCACCCGCTCTCCACAAGTAAGGATCGCATCCAAATAAGCCGCATTATTAATTACAAAATTCAATGTTTTCAGTCGCCCGTCAGCGGCAGGATACATGAAATTGACCATACGGATATTATTCTTCTGAATAAAAGAAATAATATCTGCCTTAGTAAACTCGGCGGCAGGCTTTTCCAAAGCAGCCACCAGACAGTTAGGATTCATTAAAAGTTCTTGATTCATCTTCTATCGGTTTGTTGTTAATATGGTAAATTTAAGATGTCTTTTTTGTTTCTATTCGTTTTTCCACTCAGCTAATCCGCAAAGAGGGTTTTTCTGGAACTTCTCCCAATCCTGTCTCAACTGTTCCTCACAAGCCAGAATAAGCTGATGATGTTCATTCGTATTGGAAGGGTCTTTCTTGATCGTCTCAATATATCCCAATAAGTTCCAGCATATCGTATATTGTCCGGCAGCAATCAGAGAATCGTGTACTCCTGCTTCTTTCTCTTCCTGGGTAAACCAAAGAGTCGTACCCATAGCAGTAGCTATCGTAGAATGCTGCTGAATCTTATTACTCGGTTTCAGATATTCGGGTAGTTGTCCTGATTTTAATTTACTTGCCCACGCCTCATCCGGCCTCAACTCATATACACCGTTCATCATACATCTGTTTTTCCAGTCATCATCCCTGTATATACTTCTATAATCCATCCGGCGCAAATGCTTCATAAAGACAGAAGACACCAAAAGCAATACGGAACTCACCCGATTTGCCAGCAATGTGGCAATATCCCCAAAGCGAAGATTCATTACTGCCGGAATACTGTCCTGAATGACTGACTTTGCAGCCACAGAAATCAGCTTTTTCTTCATGACTGTATATATAATCAGAATACCCACAACCAGGACCCATACAGCCACCAATACACCGGACAAGAAAGAAGTGGAGGTAAATACCAAGGAAAGTGCTGTCGCAACAGTCAGTCCGATCCCGACTCCCCAGATAGATGCTGTTAGTTTTTTCAGTGTCATCCGGTTCAATCCTTTCGGCAAATGTACATCGGAAGGTTGATAAGCACTCATATACGGGCTTGCCACATCCGAAACAATAATCAGATCCAGACATTTGCCGTCTTTACAGCCTAAGCTGGTCTCCATCCGTTGTTCCGCTAAAAGAATCGGCTCGATACCTTGATTATCGACAATCCCGCCGTCCATAATACCAAAAGGTTCTGTCTTCGCGATAAATTTCTTCACTTCCTCCGAATCTCCCAAAACAAAATCTTTAGGAAAGACCAACGGCTCGAATCCGCTGGGAAAGCAAGAAGAACAAGCCAGCACTTCCGACAGACGGATATGACGTGCCACCTCACGTGGAATTCTTATTTTATTATTTCCGATCAATCCGTAACTGGTAGCCTGCTCCTGTCTGGCTCCTGTCTTTTCCGTCACTTGAAAACGAAAAGCCAGCCCGTTGGTGAAATCCGTTGCATTAGCCGCAAAATGGCAAATATGAATATCATCCAACTGGTCCATCAAATCACCTAATACGGCTCCCTTAAATAATTCTTTATTATAGATATCCGCCATCGTACGAATCAGAGAAGCACACTGTCCTTTATCATAGAATGCCAGATTATTCATGGCAACTGTCGCCAGTTCCACATCTGTAAGAAAAGTATATAGCTCTTTAAAAATATCGGTTACTGATTCACCGCGACTTAAACCCAGCATATATCGCAGGCCGGTAATAGTACCACCGGATATGGTAGATAAAGCAACCACATGATCTAGCAATGTGAACTCACCCACTTTTACAGAATGAAGATAGGATAGTGCACCCAAATGGAAAGTAGCAGCACGATAGCCCCCACCGGAAAATGTGAGGGCAATTCTCAAATTGTCTTTCATACCTTTAGTTTTTCAATTACACCATCCACACATACAGATAGTGAACCAAAGGTAAGAAAAAAATAACCGCAGACAATAAAAAGAGAGATAAATTCTTCGGGCTTTAAGAAATAGTCCGGCAGGATTTGCAGAAACGAAAGAAGGTGTGTTGGGATCACCAACACACCTTCTTTTTATATACTGATTGTTATTCAGTCAATTAGTTCTTCGGCAAAGCCTCTTTAACTACCATCGGACGGCCTACATATTCAGCACCGTTCAATTCTTTGATAGCGTTAGCTGCTTCTGTATCATCCGGCATTTCAATAAAAGCAAAGCCTTTTGATCTTCTTGTTTCACGATCTGTGATTAATTTAACTGAAGCAACTGCTCCATACTCTTCCATTACGTTTCTCAAGTCTGATTCCTTAACGTTATAGTTAAGATTTCCAATGTACAAATTCATAAAATACAAATATAAAAAATTAATAATTTCAATAACAAAGTTCTTTGGAAGTTCTTAATCAGAGATGGATATGCTCAATAAATGAGAAGATTCATGTGAAATAATCAAATCGAAATAAACCTTTTATTGTTTAATGATGCAAATAACGGCATTTTGCGGGAATAATACACTATCTTCCCTCCTTTTTCTTTTGCAAAATACCCTTTTTTATGAAATAAGACCAAAACTTAACGTATGAGCGTTCCTGCAAAAGTCTGTAATAAAGTCAGAAACCATATTGAATGCTTTGCGCAAACTCTATCCCGATGATACCAGGCACCTAAATATCAAGGATATGATCAGAAATACCCCTATGACTTTTAATGCTGAATATAATGTTCGTTTCACTGACATAAGGCGATAAAGTGACTACTTTTATTTATTGCCAGTCCAGCTCCAAGAGACAGGTTCGGTTTGAACTGCCGGATAAAATCTGTGTCTATACAAGACTGCAGGTTCTGATTATTCATGGAAGTATAGCCTCCCCCTGCCGAGACTACCCAAATAGTAGGCTATTTTCGTTCATTCAGTTTCTGTGACACGGGAATATTCACGCTTCCTTCTACAAATTTCAGATCCCCCTTCCCTCCTGTCTGCCGTCCGTTCTCACCTTTGTAGGAGGAAGATGAGATATATCCGGTTTTGACTATCACTTGTGCCCTCACAATCTTTGGCACCCACACGAGCAAAGCAAACATAGACACTATAACATACTTCATTCTTTCTTATTTTTTAATTTGAATGACGCAAAATTATGCCTTTATACCATGAGAATAAGAAATAATAGACCAACTCCATTGCTCCGTATACCAAACGTATATTTTCGGACTTTATTCTTTGCTCCTTGCTTTTTTAGTTTAACTTTGTACGTAGATAAAATAACCAATTATGGAAATAAAAAAATTCATCGAAAACTATCGGGAAGCTTTTGGCGAATATGCTGAATTGCCTATCGTATTCTGGTACTCGGACATTCTTGAAAATGAAACGGCGAAAGTGAACGGATGCTTCTTTAAAAGCATGAGTAAAGTCAGAGAAGGTAATACCATCAGCCTGAATGCGGAAACAATTGGTTGCGGCGGCGGTAAGTTTTATACCGGATTCACCGATATGCCCGAGCACGTGCCGACGTTCGTATCTCTAAAGGAACGATATAAGCAGACACCGGAGATGGTAAAAAGCTTTATTGAACAACTGGGAGTACCAAGGGCAGAAAAGGAATATCTGCATTTTGCCCGTATAGATAAAGTGGAAACGTTCGATCATTTGGAAGGAATCCTTTTTCTGGTCAATCCCGATATATTGTCCGGATTGACTACCTGGGCTTTCTTCGATAATAATAAGAAGGATACAGTGATTTCCACTTTCGGGTCGGGATGCAGTTCTGTGGTCACACAGACGATTCTGGAGAATCGTAAAGGCGGATACAGAACATTCATCGGATTCTTTGATCCTTCTGTACGCCCTTATTTTGAGGCTAATATACTGAGTTATACCATTCCGATGTCGAGATTTAAGGTAATGTATGAGACTATGCGCAGCAGTTGCCTGTTTGACACACACGCATGGGGAAAGATTCGGGAAAGAAACCATAATAGCTACAAAGAATAAGAATATGGATTTTATACTTCGTCCCTGGAAAGAATCGGATGCCAAAACCTTAGCAAGGCATCTGAATAATAAGAAGATATGGGATAACTGCCGTGATGGGCTGCCTTTTCCATATACAGAAACAGATGCTGATACCTTCATTAAATACGCTTCGGAACAAGTGGAACAGAATGAATATTGCATCGAGGCGAATCATGAGGCAATCGGCAATATCGGATTCGTCCGCGGAACGGATGTCGAACGCTTCAATGCAGAAGTCGGTTACTGGATTTCGGAAACATACTGGAACAAGGGCCTTGCAACAGCTGCTTTGAAAAGAGCCATAGAACATTATTTTCAGCGTACAGACGTAATACGCCTATATGCTACGGTCTATGAACACAATGCCGCATCAATGCGTGTGTTGGAGAAAGCAGGATTTCAGAAAACAGGAATACATCATAAAGCTTGCTTCAAGAATGGCCAGTTCATTGATGCACATTATTATGAATTACTTAAAAATAAGTCGTAAGCCTCCTTGCTTTGTTACCATATATATTACTACCGACTATATTTTACAGAACCTAATACATCGAACGAAAGGTCCCGATTCATCACGAACCGGAACCTCTCTATGAGTTATTACTTTCGAAGTTTTACTTTATCTCTTTAACTTCTTCTCCTTTTTCATTCAGAAGTACGGTTACTTCCTGAGAGTCTTTTGTAGTAAGAATTACTTTATAAACCTTACCGGTTTCTTTTTCGGCAACATACGCTTCCTTGATGGTAGCATCTTCATAGCTTTTCGCTATTGCCTGTGTCACTGCTTCCGGCAAATCTTTCACTTCAATCTTTGTATACTCATCCTGTGGAGCTTGTGTCTGAGTTTCCACTGCCGGAGTGTTACTTACTTCCTGTGCGAATGCTACAGAACTACCTAATCCCAATACCAATGCTACTGCTACTAATAACTTTTTCATAATCGTAATTTTTTAAGTGTAAATAATAGAACTATTGTTTTTATTGTTTCTTGTACTTAATATATGGCAAAGCAGATGCCAAACGTCTCACTCTGATATATACAACTGATAATCAAACATATAAATAGCAGGCGATATAAATATAACTGTGGAATTAGTGTGGAATTATGTAGAATCTGTTGATACATAATTGGGGAATTACTATTCAACACTCTTAATTTGGCAAGAACTGATTTCTTTATTCAACTGTTATATACCTATAACAACCTAATTATACAACAATGAAAAAAGAAGTCTTAAAAGAGCTTACAGCCAAACCGGGCAAAGAACATCATGTATCCGATTTCAATCCCTCATTTACTGCTGATATGTCCAAACAGGATGCCAAAGAACAATTAGTCCAAAATATAGAAAAGCTATCAAAACTGCAAAGTATGCTTTATGCACAAGACCGCTACTCGGTTCTGGTTATTTTTCAGGCGATGGACGCTGCCGGAAAAGACGGAACGATCAAGCACGTAATGTCTGGTATCAATCCGCAAGGGTGTCAGGTGTACTCCTTTAAGCAACCTTCTGCCGAAGAACTGGATCATGACTACTTATGGAGAATCAATCGTTCGCTCCCCGAACGGGGACGAATCGGAATCTTCAACCGTTCCCAATATGAAGATGTACTGATAGCCAAAGTGCATCCCGAAATCCTGTTATCCAGCAAGCTACCCGGAATACTAAAAACGGAAGATATAGACAACGGCTTCTGGAAACGCCGCTACCGGCAGATTAATGATTTCGAACGTTATCTGACTGAAAACGGGACGGTCATCATCAAATTCTTTCTGAACGTTTCGAAAGCCGAACAAAAGAAACGATTCATGGAGAGACTGAACGATGAATCAAAGAACTGGAAATTCTCTTCTGCCGACGTCAAGGAACGCCAATACTGGGACGACTACATGAAAGCCTACTCGGATGTACTGACAGAAACTTCAACAGAGATTGCTCCGTGGTATGTGATTCCGGCAGACAACAAGTGGTTCATGCGATATGCCGTCGGGCAAATTATCTGTGAACGCATGGAAAAACTGGACTTACATTATCCGCAGTTATCCAAGGAGGCGCTGGAAAGACTTGAAGAATGCAAGAAGAACGTATCCGATATTAATTTCTAAACAGGATACTTTTTCAGAGTTTAACGGGTTATTACTGTCAGGACTTGACAAAGCCTTTTTAATGTTGTATATTTGTAAGCAGAACAATAATAAACCTATAAAACCGTAACCAATGAAAAGAAGTCTGTCTTTCAACACACCTGCTGTAATGTATCACATGAACGGCAACATACAGTCAAGATTGATCAGTCCGTAAGGAAAGTACAATATTACAACAAGACATATCTATTTCCCTATAACGAATAAGATATGAGTCATCGGTATACAAGCTGAAGGCTGCGACTTCCAATGGAAATCGCAGCCTTTTTTGTTGCCAAATTTCAGCACAGAAAGCCATAAACGGGATTACATCGTTTATAATAAACTCAGATACCGTTTTACTAAAACTATCACAAAGTTTATTATAAACACAAACACCGATGATTCATAAATCATACATTTTTTTCATTGTCACCGGAAGGAGAAATCCACTGTTCCGGTTCACGCACTTCAATGAATAAACAAAAAGCGATAAAATAATACGTTTCATTGAAAATTTGTACTACTTTTGTAAACATCAAAGCCCAATCATGATTTGACCGGCCAAGAAATTATGAGACCGATTAAACTTTTTCAAACGAGAATAGTCTAATCTTTAAGATATCATCAATCTAAACATTAAAGTCATCAATGAAAATGGAAACATCCGCCAAACTCTATTCGCTGAATTACAGCAATGTGAAAACTTACCTGTTCGCCCTGTTATTCGTAGCAGGCAACATCGCACTTCCACAACTGTGCCACCTCGTTCCTTACGGTGGACCGACTTTATTACCAATTTACTTTTTTACCTTAATTGCCGCTTATAAATACGGCTTTCGGGTAGGATTGCTGACAGCTGTTCTTTCTCCTGTCATCAATCATGTCTTGTTTGCCATGCCATCCGAAGCCGTTCTCCCGATTATACTGATAAAATCAACCTTGCTTGCCGGTGCTTCGGCCCTTGCTGCGCGTACCGTGAAAACCGTTTCTTTGTTAGCCGTCCTTGGAGTAATTCTCTCCTATCAACTCATAGGAACCGCTTTTGAATGGATGATCGAGGGAGATTTCTATATCGCAGTACAAGATTTCCGTATCGGCATTCCGGGGATGCTCATTCAATGGTTTGGCGGATACGCCCTGCTAAAGGCAATTGCAAAACTCTAAACTAAAAAAGAAAGATGGACAGAAGGGATTTTTTAAAGACAGTAGCTATTACTGGTGCCGCCATGACTATACAGCGTTCAGAGGCGATGGAGATACTGACTCAGACAATCAATAAGGCAAATGGTGATAAACCGGACCTGGTAGCCGTCATGGGCGGCGAACCGGAAGCCATGTTCCGTCGTGCTATCAGCGAGCTGGGTGGCATGAAGCAATTCATCAAACCCGGACAGAAAGTAGTGGTAAAGCCCAATATCGGATGGGATAAAGTGCCCGAACTGGCAGGAAACACGAATCCGAAACTGATCACGGAAATCATCAAACAATGTTTTGCCGCTGGAGCCAAAGAGGTCACCGTATTCGACCATACCTGCGACGATTGGCAGAAGTGCTACAAAAACAGCGGTATCGAAGCGGCAGCGAAAGAAGCCGGAGCCAAAGTTATGCCGGCCCACCTGGAGTCTTACTACAAACCCGTTGACCTGCCAAAAGGACAAAAGATGAAGAAGGCGAAAATACATGAAGCCATCCTGAATTGTGATGTATGGATTAACGTCCCTATCCTGAAGAATCACGGAGGCGCCAACCTGACTATCTCCATGAAAAACCATATGGGTATCGTCTGGGACCGCGGCTTCTTCCACCAGAACGACCTGCAGCAATGCATTGCGGACATCTGTACACTGGAAAAGAAAGCTGTGCTTAATGTCGTAGACGCCTACCGTATCATGAAGACCAACGGACCGCGAGGACGTTCCGCTTCGGACGTGGTGCTGGCGAAAGGTCTCTTTATCTCACCGGATATCGTAGCCGTAGATACAGCCGCAGCCAAATTCTTCAATCAAGTACGCGAAATGCCGCTGGACACTGTAGGTCACCTTGCCAAAGGAGAAGCACTGAAAGTAGGAACGATGGACATCGACAAACTGAATGTCAAGCGAATTAAGATGTAAACCACCATGCTAAGAAAGATACGTATCGGAATATCAGTTGTCCTTTTTGCACTGATTACTTTTTATTTTCTCGATTTTGCTAATATTCTGCCGAACAGTTTTCATCGGTTGGCACATATACAGTTTGTCCCTGCCGTGCTATCTCTCAGCATAGGCATACTGATTGTGCTGATTGCGTTAACCCTGTTGTTCGGACGTATCTATTGCTCTACCATCTGTCCGATGGGAATATGGCAGGATGTTATAGCACGCATTTCAAAGTCTGTGGGAAAGAAGAAAAAAAGATATCGGTACAGTCCTGCAAAGAATATACTGAGATGGACCGTGCTCGGAGTGACTGTAATTGCCGCCGTATGTAGCTTCTCAGTGGTATTGGGATTGCTGGACCCGTATAGCGCATACGGACGCATTGTAGTACATATCTTCAAACCGGTGTATATGCTGGGAAACAACCTGCTGGAATCCGTATTTTCCAGATTCGACAACTACACGTTTTATCAGGTAGACACCTCGGTATTAAGTCTTTCTTCCCTTCTTATAGCGATACTGACCTTTGCCGCCATTCTTATATTGGCATGGAAACACGGACGCACGTGGTGCAATACCATTTGTCCGGTAGGTACGGTATTAGGATTTTTGAGCCGTTACTCTTTGTTCAAAGTCCGTATCGATACCGCAAAATGTAATGGTTGCGGACTTTGCGCTACCAAATGCAAAGCTGCCTGCATCCACAGCAAAGAACACGCTATTGACTATAGCCGCTGTGTAGACTGTTTCGACTGTCTCGGTGCCTGCAAACAGAAAGCGCTGGTTTACGCCCCTGCTTCAAAGGGACAACAACGTTCTTCCGCTACAGAAAAACAAGCGGCGGCAACAGAACCATCTTCCGTTACTGCAGATTCTTCCAAACGTCGTTTTCTACTTGCCGGACTGGCTACTGCCGGAGCAACTCCCACGCTTCTTACAAAGGCGCAAGAATCCATTGCGACGATGGAAGGCAAAAAGGCATACAAAAAAGAAAATCCGATTACTCCTCCGGGATCTGTCAGCCAGAAGCGTTTCCAGCAACATTGTACATCATGCCATCTTTGTGTCAGCAAATGCCCGTCGCATGTACTGAAACCCGCTTTCATGGAATACGGTCTGGGAGGTGTGATGCAGCCAACGGTCAGTTTCGAAAAAGGATTCTGTAATTTCGATTGTACCGTATGTAGCGATGTCTGTCCCAACGGTGCCATCCCTCCGTTGACGGTAGAACAGAAACATCTCACTCAGATGGGCTATGTCGTCTTTATAGAAGAAAATTGCATTGTCCTCACTGACGGAACCAGTTGCGGAGCCTGTTCAGAGCATTGCCCTACGCAAGCCATTGCTATGGTACCCTACAAAGACGGACTGACTCTTCCCCACGTCAATACAGAGATCTGCGTCGGATGTGGCGGCTGCGAATACGTCTGCCCTGCCCGCCCGTTCCGTGCCGTATATATCGAAGGAAACCCTGTGCAGAAAGAAGCGAAACCTTTCAAAGAATCAGAAGAACATAAAGTTGAGATAGACGATTTCGGATTCTAGCCGCATCAGCCTAAATATGGATAGCTTTCAGAGGATTGTATACAATTCAAAAAAACTATCCATTATATTCCTCCTACTTTCAATAAATTCACTAAATTCGTGGCGAACTAAAAAAGAAAGTAACTCATGGAGGTATTCACAAATAACTGGAATAGCCGTAAATATCAGATAGGCTATGCTTTAAGCGGAGGATTTATTAAAGGATTTGCGCATTTGGGGGTGATGCAGGCTCTGCTGGAGCATGATATCAAACCGGACATTATCTCCGGAGTAAGTGCCGGTGCGCTTGCCGGAGTTTTTTATGCCGACGGAAATGAACCTCACCAAGTGATTGAATACTTCTCCGGCCATAAGTTTCAGGACCTGACAAAGTTAGTCATCCCCAAGAAAGGACTATTTGACCTCTGTGAATTTATTGACTTTCTCCATACCAATCTGAAAGCCAAGAATCTGGAAGAGTTGCAAATCCCCTTAATCATCACGGCTACCGATCTGGACCACGGACGTATGGTTCATTTCCACCGTGGTTCCATAGCCGAACGTGTGGCTGCTTCCTGCTGTATGCCTGTCATGTTTGCTCCGGTCAATATCGACGGAACCAATTACGTAGATGGCGGATTAATGATGAACCTTCCGGTCTCCACCCTTCGCAGAATATGCGACAAGGTGGTAGCCGTCAACGTAAGTCCCATCATGGCGCAAGACTATAAAATGAATATCGTAAGCATTGCCATGCGCTCCTTCCACTTTATGTTCCGTGCCAATACTTTCCCCGAAAGAGAAAAATGTGACTTGCTGATCGAGCCATACAACCTCTATGGATACAGCAACACCGAACTGGAAAAAGCAGAAGAAATCTTCGAGCAAGGTTATAAGATAGCCAATGACTTACTTGACCAGACACTGGCGGAAAAAGGGAAAATATGGAAGTAACTCCTTACTTTTCCCGAAAATATTTATAATATGAAATAAAATCTACTCTATATGAACAACGAAAATAAAATGATTATCTATCAGGTGTTTACACGCCTGTTCGGAAACAATAACAACCATTGTGTCTATAATGGAGACATTACCGCCAACGGATGTGGTAAAATGGCCGACTTCACCCTCAAGGCACTTGGAGAAATCAGGAAACTGGGTGCTACCCATATCTGGTATACAGGCATTATCGAGCATGCAACTGAGACGGATTACCGTCGCTTCAACATACGTCCCGACCACCCCGCCATCGTGAAAGGCAAAGCGGGCTCTCCCTACGCCATCAAGGATTATTATGATGTAGATCCGGACTTGGCAACCGATGTGCCGGAACGAATGAAGGAGTTCGAGAATCTGGTACATCGCACTCACCGTTCCGGACTGAAAGTTATTATAGATTTTGTCCCCAACCATGTAGCACGCCAGTATCACTCGGATGCACAACCGGACGGCACTACCGAACTGGGAGCAAACGATGACCCGAACTACGCTTTCAGCCCGTACAACAATTTCTACTATATACCGCAATCCGAGTTGCGTGCCCAGTTCGATATGAAAGAAGGTGCAGCAGAGCCTTACCATGAATATCCGGCCAAAGCGACAGGTAACAACCGTTTTGACGCTACACCGAACATCAACGACTGGTACGAAACCATCAAGCTGAACTATGGAGTAGATTATCTGAATGGCGGCACTTGCCATTTCTCCCCGACTCCGGATACCTGGATAAAGATGCTGGACATTCTTTTATTCTGGGCCTCAAAAGGTATCGACGGTTTCCGCTGCGATATGGCGGAAATGGTTCCTGTAGAATTTTGGGAATGGGCTATTCCACAAGTAAAGGAAGCACATCCGGAAATCCTTTTCATTGCCGAGGTCTATAATCCCAACGAATACCGCAATTACCTCTTCCGTGGGAAATTTGACTATCTATATGATAAGGTCGGTTTATACGATACACTCCGCAATGTAGCTTGCGGCTATGAATCCGCGGCATCCATCACCCACTGTTGGCAAAGTCTGAACGGAATAGAAAAACAAATGCTGAACTTCCTGGAAAACCATGACGAACAGCGCATCGCTTCCGATTTCTTTGCAGGAGATCCACGTAAAGGAATCCCTGCTCTGATCGTTTCTGCTTGTATGAACACCAATCCTATGATGATTTATTTTGGTCAGGAGTTTGGAGAACTGGGAATGGACAGCGAAGGTTTCAGCGGAAGAGACGGACGGACTACGATATTCGATTACTGGAGCGTGGATACTATTCGTCGCTGGCGCAATGGCGGTAAGTTTGACGGCAAAATGCTGACCGAAGAGCATAAACGCCTGTACAGCATTTACCAAAGAGTACTTACGCTATGTAATGAAGAGACATCCATCGCCAAAGGAGTATTCTTCGACCTGATGTACGCCAATAAAAACGGATGGCGTTTCGACGAACATAAGCAATATACTTTTATGCGAAAGTATAAGAATGAATTGCTGTTCATCATCGTCAATTTCGATAGCCAACTGGTTGATGTAGCAATCAACGTACCTTCTCACGCGTTTGATTTCTTACAGATACCACAAATGGAAAAATATCAGGCTACAGACTTATTGACCGGTGCCAAAGAGGAAATCTGTTTATTGCCTTATAAAGCCACTGAGGTTTCCGTTGGGGCCTATAATGGGAAGATTCTGAAGATTACATTCTGATCTGCTCCGATTGAAGGCAAATGATAAATCAATAGTATCTTAACTCTCCTCCTTCCCGAAGGGAGGGGAATTGATGATACTATTGACTTTTTAGGCAGCCCCAATGGAGATACTACTGATTTATTCCCCCCAACTGAAAACAAAAATTCTCAAAGGCTGTTTAGTTAGATAAATAATTTCCTAAACCAGAACCTTATGAAGAAAATTAGTTTTTTGGCAGTCATATTATTATTGTCTGTATCTGCCTTCGCAATCTTACCTCCCGGCAATATACAGGCTGCCTTCAAAAAGATGTACCCCAAAGCCAACGGTATAGCATGGTCGCAGGATGATGGCTATTATTGCGCTAACTTTGTCATGAATGGATTCACTAAAAACGTCTGGTTCAATACGCAGGCTCAATGGCAAATGACACAGACGGACCTTGTCAGTCTCGACCGGGTGACACCTACCGTATACAATGCCTTTGTATCCGGTCCTTATGCCAGTTGGGTAGTAAATGATGTAACCATGGTGGAGTTTCCTAAATGGCAGGCAATCATCGTCATTAAGGTAGGACAAGATAATGTAGATATCAAATACCAGCTCTTTTATTCCCCGCAAGGAATGTTGTTAAAAACCCGCAATGTCAGTTATATGTACGACATTCTCGGTCCGGGAACATTCTTATAAAAAAAGCCCTTGCCAAACATTAAATGCTCGGCAAGGGCTTTCTTATTTTTTATTCCCTGAGTTATTTCTTCTTTCTCAAAACAACAGCTGTACGTGCAGGAATATAGAGTTTCAGCCACTCTTTCTTTTCCTTCTTATACAACGGATCGGCAATCGTGAAATGAACTACTGAATCATCTGCAAGACCATTTCCGCCAAATGCAACATTATCCGTATTCAAGATTACTTCATAAGCTCCCGGACTAACGAGGAAACCATAATCTACAAAAGACTGTTTCGGATTGAAGTTAAATACAAATATCAGATCCTTACGTCCATAAGCCAATACCTGATCACCATCATTATGCCAGATCTCCTGAACCGGAGTCGCCTGGAAATCTTTCACACTCTTGATCACTTTCAGCATCTCAGCATCAAAGTCCCCCATATAGTGATAAGCCAGATTCTTGTTATCTACCAGATCCCACTGACGACGGGCATATTTACAAGACCATCCATTACCTTCACGCGGAAAATCGATCCATTCGGGATGCCCGAACTCATTACCCATAAAGTTCAGATAACCGCCATTGATCGTCGAAGATGTCAGCAAGCGGATCATCTTATGTAAAGCGATTCCGCGATTGACTACATAATTCTCATCGCCTTTCTGCATATGCCAATACATATCTGCATCAATCAGACGGAAAATAATAGTCTTGTCTCCTACCAAGGCCTGATCATGACTTTCCGCATAAGAGATCGTCTTTTCATCCTGTCGACGGTTGGTTACTTCCCAGAACATACTGGAAGGCTTCCAGTCCTCGTCAATCTTTTCCTTGATAGTCTTGATCCAGTAATCAGGGATGTTCATAGCCATACGGTAATCAAATCCGTAACCTCCATCCTCTACTTTGGCCGCAAGTCCCGGCATACCGGAAACTTCTTCAGCAATAGAGATAGCCTTCGGATTGACCTGATGAATCAACTCATTCGCCAATGTCAGGTAACAAATGGCATTGCCGTCCTGATGACCATTGAAGTAATCTCCGTAATTACAGAATGCTTCTCCCAACCCGTGGCTATAATACAACATAGACGTCACACCGTCAAAACGGAATCCGTCAAACTTATATTCTTCCAGCCAGTATTTACAGTTGGACAATAAGAAATGAATCACTTCATTTTTGCCATAATCAAAGCATAGTGAATCCCATGCCGGATGCTCACGACGAGGAGCCGGATAGAAATACTGGTTCGGATCACCGGCAAAGTTACCCAAACCTTCCACTTCGTTTTTCACCGCATGAGAATGGACAATGTCCATAATAACGGCAATACCCATCTCATGAGCAGCATCAATCAGCGCTTTCAGTTCGTCGGGCGTACCAAAGCGGGAAGAAGCAGCAAAGAAACTGGATACATGATAGCCAAAACTACCATAATAAGGATGCTCCTGAATGGCCATAATCTGAATACAGTTATAGCCTTCCTGTGCTATGCGTGGAAGTGTTTTTTCGCGGAATTCATTGTATGTGCCTACTTTTTCCTCCGGTTGCGCCATTCCGATATGACATTCATAAATCAACAAAGGATCCGTAGCAGGCTTAAATGTCTTTTTCTTAAATTTATATGGTTTTTCCGGTGCCCAAACTTGCGCACTGAATATCTTGGTCTGTTCGTCCTGCACTACCCGTGTAGCCCATGCAGGAATGCGTTCACCTTGTCCGCCATCCCAATACACATTCAACTTATATAAGTCTCCGTGCTGAATGGCATCTGCCGGAAGATTGATTTCCCAATTACCGTTTTTCAGTTTTTTCAGCTTATAAGCAGCTTTCTCTTCCCAGTTGTTGAATGTACCTACCATATAAATATGAGTAGCATTCGGTGCCCATTCGCGGAACGTCCACCCTTTGGGAGTACGGTGCAGACCAAAATAAAGATAGCCTGATGCAAAGTCCGAAAGAGTTTGTTTTCCTTTATTAGTCAGCTCGGCTTCCTTGTTCAGTGCATACTGGTGACGACCGGTAATGGCATCTGCGAAAGGTTCCAGCCAGGGATCGTTTTTGATAATGTTGAGTGTCTCTTTCATATCAGAATTGAATTAGGTTTATGCTTTTACTTTTACGATCACTTTCTTCACTCCGTCGGGAGTAATGCCGGGAGCATGTCCGTCTTGCGGGAAGAAGATGGCAAACATTCCCGGTTTCACGGCTACGTATGTTTCTGCCAGTCCTTCAAAGAAAGTAATATCTTTTTCTGCATTGTAAGGAGCGTCGGCAGGCACACAATCTTTGGCAGCAGTATACCCCATCACTTCTGTTCCCGACAATGGGATCTGAATATCAATAAATTCATTATGCGTTTCCAGTTTCGCCTCTTCCTTAGTCTTAGGCTTTGTCTGTGCGATATTCACTAGCAGATCTTTTCCTTTCAGTTCAGTCTTGCCTATTTCCATGGCTTGAAGGTCATGAGATTTCAAGAACTCAATAGCTTGTGCAAACAAAGGATTCAAAGACGCGTATTTTTCCAGATTTTCTAAAGTATCTACTACCATATGAGTTTAATTTTTAAGTTTATATTTTTAGGTATTATTTTATTCAAAATCATCAATTGTGTAATTGATGAAATCGGCAAATCTCTTGAACTGTCGGAATGCTTTCTCTATCTGCTCCATCATATCCGCCCGAGTGAAAAAATCATCGGGAACAAGATAAGAACAGACAAACTGTCTGCACTTCAGATAATCAATATATTTAAAATCTTTCGGGAATCCCTTGGGAGCCGTCTTTATGAAGTCCTCTCCCACCACAGGGAAATATTTTTTGAATTCGGGATCTTCTACAATGGAGATATACTCTTCCACATTGTCATAAATGGCTTGGCGGACAGCTTTCAGTACGTTAGGAGGCAAACAGAGGCTTCCTCCGGCAAGCATACTTCCGTCAGGCTGCAGATGCACATAGTATCCGCAATGATCGGATTTCTTGCCTTTGGCATTGATATAGCCGCCAAAATGTATCTTATAGGGTGTCTTATCCGCAGAGAAGCGGGTATCCCGATAAATACGATAGGTACAATCTTTAGGCTGGATTCCTCGGATTGTTTCATCGAACAAAGAGATGCGGGCGATTACTGTTGCCAGAAAGTTATCAAACTCGGCACGGGCTACTTCATATTCTGACCGGTGCTCATTGAACCACTCACGATTATTATTCGCAGAAAGATCTTTTAAAAACTGAAAGATAACGGGTATGTTCATCTTCATCATTTCTATTATTACCCTACAAACGTACAAATTTTATTTCATATAAACTACAAAACGCAACAAAAGGACATAAAAAAAGCATCGGCCTGGTAAAACCGATGCTCTAACACATTTATCAAAAAAACAGACTCTTCTGCTTCTGATGTACTCTAAGCTTTCACAAGTGAAGTACAATCTCTTTTAATTAATCTTTATCTAATACTATGAAAAACACATAAATATAACAGATAAAAAAGAGGCTTTGTTCAACGGTTCTGTATATAATTCCGTTAATTTTAGTTATAGAATAAAATGTTTTTCATTGACAGGTATGATGAGCCGCTTCCAGTCGATCATCGCATTGAACAACATGATATGGGAGTAATCGCCCAATTGCGCCTGCCGGATATCTTTCTCCACAATGAACCGATTATCCAGCAGTTCCGCACGTTTCGTCCCCTGAAGCAAGGGATGGGCCGGAGTATACCATGTATGTCCGTCATACAGCGCTATGTTGGCAATGGATGTATCTGTCAGATATCCGTCTTTCACTATCAGAATATCGTCTGCCTTCCCTCTCCGGGCAAACAGTTCATTCAGCTCTCCCCGATTGGTACTCTTGTAACTATAATCAATAGTGTCCGAAACAACCGGACGCAAGGAAGAAACCATTCTCATTTGATAAGGAGCATATCCGACTTCTTCGATTTCCTTACCGTACACAATCCTGCACTTCCAGATGCCGGACAGAGACGGAGGAGATATAAAGCCGGACAAATCAATGGGAGCCGCTTCTTTCCAAAAGGCGGCACGAGTCCGGTTCATGCGCGCTGTGTGATACGACAGATTATACACCTGTCCGTCTTCTATGCGAATCGTTTCAATAAATTGGCACATATACTTTCTGTTTCATTTCATGATATTCACTTTCCACTTCACTGCGACAGGTTATTCCGCCTCCGCTCTTAAAATACATTCTGTCGCCTTCCTGCTCCACAAAACGTATCATAACGGCACTATCAAGGCTGCTTCCGTCGAAATACCCCATCACGCCCGTATAGAATCCTCTCTCATACGTCTCGGCTTCACTGATAATCTGCATCGTCTTTTTCTTGGGAGCACCGGTGATAGAACCGGCAGGCAAGAGTTTGAAAAGAATATTTCCCAGATTTTCCCGATAATTATCCGGCAAGATTCCCTGTATTTCAGAACTCGTCTGAAGAATAGTTCCGCGATTCGTCTGCAACTTATCGATATACCTGTATCGGGACACAGATACCCGATCGGCCACTATGCTTAAATCATTGCGGATCAAATCTACGATAGTAGCATGTTCGGCAGCCTCTTTCGGATCATCCATCAGCTGCCGGACAGCCGAAGGCAATGATGCATCAAGAGTACCTTTCATCGGATAAGAACTGATTTTTCCCTGTTGGATTCTGACAAATATCTCGGGAGAGAAAACAGTGAACTGATCCCTGACCCACAATTTATACATTGCTTTTGAACGGAAGAAAATATCTTTCAGACTAAGGTTCGTCTCTATCGGCGTGCGGCATGTCAGATTAGTCAGAAAGCTGTTTCCGGCAAATATATTCCGTTGAACAATATCAAATGACCGGTGGTAACTATCGAAAGATTCGGGATAAGAATTCCAGCGAACGGGGTCTTCAGAGCAAGAAAGCACATCATTCAATGAAGATTGATTGGTAAATCCATTCAGGTTATACACTACTTCAGAAGGGTCAACAGAGGCAACTTCTTCTACATAAGAGGCATCCTGCAAATAATTAATAATAAAAATAAAAGGCCGGCAGGATTGCCCTAAATGGTTTATTTTCCGGATTGTTTCTTCTCTTGTATATAATTGCATAAAGTCCTTCTTTCTTTTTGGGAAAGCAAAAGTACGCAAAAAGTAGATCATTCAAAAAAAGAAGCAATAAAAAAAGGGTTGCCAAAACGTTCCCCGGCAACCCTTTCTATCTGGAATTGGTAGTTTACTTCATAGCTGCTTGCACCTGAGACAGCATTGTTTTAGATTTTGTATCTTCCGGAGAAACCTTGGTAGCTTCTTCCAGATAATCTACAGCTTCTTTAAATCTGCCATCTGCTTTTTCCTTTTCTGCAGCATATTTGTCTGCGTCAGAGTTTGCCAGAGGAGCAGCCTTTTTCAGGATATTCGCACCGTCGTTATAGCATAAAACGCCCAGACTATACAAAGCATTGGTTTTATATGTCTTATGATCCAAAGGAATCACTTTCTTAAAGCATTCTTCTGCTTCTTCAGCCTTTCCGGCTTTCTGAGCGGCAATACCTGCTTTCAGGTAGTGGAGACCATAGTTCTTAATCATTGTTTTATTGTTCGGATCTACTTTCAGACCTTCTTCCAGTGTAGCAATATACTCGTCAGTCTTCTTCAAAGCATCCAGTGCCAGCGCTTTGCGGGCATAAGCATTACCTGTGTTGAATTTCTTCTGAATAGCAATATCAAAGAAAGTCACAGCTTCTGCATACTTTTTCACTTCGTCTGCGGCCATACCACAGTAATAAGCGATTGCAGAATCCTGATTATTCGTTTGTTTCAGATACTCGCTGAATTTAGCATAAGCTACGGGATAGTTCTTGGCATTAAAAGCGTCGCTTCCTTCTTTCTTCAATTGGTTAGGGTCAGTTTGAGCAAAAATGTTAGTCACAGTAAGACAAAATGCGAATAAAAAAATCAATTTCTTCATAACTTTATTGTGTTTTTTAGTTGTTAATCGTCCAAAAGTATAAGTAATAACAGAGAATCGCAACATCATTTTACCTTTTTTGAGCTTTTTGAAACCTATATAACGTTCGTTATTCTTCGTAAAAATAGATTTGCGAGGCCCGGCTGGGAGGAAAAAAGACACTCCTTCCGCCTCAATAATTCAGCGAAAGGAGTGATATTCAAATAGTTTAGTTATTGGTCAGATAGCGTTTTTATTAGCATATTCGGAAAACTCACAGCCAAAAGTATCCACCAGATAATTATCCAGATCATCTGCCTTGAAAGCAAGATGGGTCAAATTCTTCTTAACATCTTCCGAATAATCTGAGAATATATCAGAAATATGCACACGATAAGAAAGATAAATCTGATTTCCATCCAGTCCGAAACGATAAGGAGCAATCTCTGTTTGAAGTAAATAGGTCAGCACAGGTTCCAGGTTTTTCTTTGGCAGAATATTCAGCGGGGAGGTGGCAAACAGATAAGAACGGTCGTACACAAACATACGTATCTCCGAACTTCCCTTATAGAATTTCCAGCCTTCGTATCCCACACGTGCCAATACCGGATTGATTCCCATCGCTTCAATGGCTTCTTCGCAGAATACAGCCAGGTCAGTCAGCCCCCTCTCCTTAAAGATTTCTTCCGGCAGTTTGTCACCGCAACAGGGGCAATATTCATCTTCTTCGGAAATGAATTCATCGCAACTATTACACTGCACATTGAAAACAGAGCGATCCAGACTTTCTATATTCTCCAGTACCTTCTTCAGTGTATCCACAGGGATACCAAATCCCATATTATCCGCATCGGTGATCTTGCTGGCGGTAATGGCGATCAGTTCACCACGTTCATTGAACATGGGGCCTCCGCTATTTCCCGGATTGACCGCAGCATCTGTCTGAATATAATAACTGTTGTTAATCAGCTGTCTGGGAGAAGAAACCGTACCTTCAGTCACGGTGAACGGCATACCAAACGGATAGCCGGCCACATTTATCTTCTGTCCGATCACCACTTCTTTCAACTCCGATAACCGGATATCCGGAAGAGCGGAAAAATCCCCTTCCACCGACAGCAAAGCAATATCCAATACGGAATTTACCATAACGACCCTGGCCAGAAATGAATTCTTATCATTATCCTGGATCGCTACCTGACGGAATCCCTCTACTACATGATAATTGGTAACAAACAGCTCATATTGTTTCAGATAAAAACAACTGCCGCAGCCACCGGCATGATTCACTTTATAAATGGCATTGTATATATTCTGTTCCATAGTCTCGTTCTTTATTTGTTAGTGTCCTCTTCCGTATTGTTATTGTTGCCATACATACCGGCCATCATCTTTTGCATATTCTCCATAGCGAGTTGCTGCATCTTCTGTATTTGCTCCATGTCGATATTCTGCATCGCCTGCTGCATCATTTCCTGTTGCATCTGTTGAAGCTGTGACATATCGAAGCCCATTGTTTCTCCGTCTTCGTCACCATCTTCTTCGTCATCATCCACTTCCAGTTCTCCTTCCATGATATTGTCCATCGCTTCATATAATATCGGAGCAGCTTCTTCCCATGACATTGCAGAGGTAGCCTTCATTGCTTTCACAACTACCGCATTCACATCATTCTGCACATTATTATAATAGTACAATTCATAAAACTTATTAATAATAAGCAAGCAGCAAACGATGAAGTCACCGGACTCCAGTGCCGAACCGGCTTTCTCGTGTGTATCTTCAAAGTTATCCTGAATGTTTTTCAGTACGGAACGGCGTCTGTCCGAAATGAAAGTTTCAACAAAGTAAAGATCGGCAGCCAGTTGCTCCTTCGTCATTTCCTGAAGACGTGTGACAACAGATTTGGTACGGGATACGATCTCCGGCAACGGCATATCCTCCCGCCCATGATCTGTAATCGCTTTATCAAGATCATTCAGCAGTTGCCCCTGCGGACAGACAGAATAGCAAATTTTAAGAAGCGTACTGGATAATATATTCCAGGCATAACCATATTTTCGTTCTGTCTCGAAGTATTTTACAGCGTCCATACATTCCTTACAGCTCTGTTGAAGGGCTTCGTATACCTTATCCACCGTTTCATCGTCGTATGGAGTAATTTTGGGTTCATAAATACGCTCGGCCTTGAACTTAGTCACAAATTCGTCATCATACTTATCTCCTATCCGGCAGATTTCCTCAAGCACATAGTATATCTTGTAAGGATTGCATAAAGCCACCGGACAATGAAAGTCAAAGAACAACTTATCATTCTGCAAAGAGATACACGCTAACGTCAGTTCTGTCAGATTCAAAGCTGCTACCTGCCGCAACAAAGGTATCCTTCCCTTTTCCGGCAGCAACAGAAACGGAGCTGTAATATTCAGCAGGTCACCCTCCAGCTTCAGATAGACCATAATGGAACCATGAGGTACGGCAAACTCTGTCCCTTCTGCATTACCAAATTTGCTGCGTAACTCCGGATCAATATAATCCAGCAACAGATAAAAAGACTGTAAGTGCTCTCCCTTTTCAAAAGCATCTGTACTCTTCTCAAAAGCTTCTACATCCACCTTGCTCTGTGTAGAAGCAATGATCGGACTATGAAAACTCAGTGTTTGTTTCATAATTCTAATGTTTGGTTTAACAAATTATTTCATTCTCATTCTTAATCATTTAAAAGTCCCGAAGCACAGCCTCCAATGTTGTTTCCTGCGCTATCCCCATCTTCTCGGTACGAATTCGTTTCAGTCTTTTCTTCACCGAATCTTTCTCCAGATGCATGATCTTTGCAATATCAGTCTGTGAGAACTGCATTTTCACCATGCAGCAATATCGCAAATCTTCCTCATTCAGTGCAGGATACTGATTCTTCAGACGTTCTGTAAAATTCAGGAAGATACTGTTGGCATTCTTGAATATAATTTTCCAGTCCTCATCCTTGAGCATTATATTCTGCTGGGTCTTCGGATTTTCAATCACAGGAATACAAGTTTCATTCAGGCGCTTAAAGAACTCAACCTTTAGCAAAGCCTCCTTCTCCCGAATCTGCGCTTCCCTTTCCTTAGCTTCCGACAAGTCTTTTTCGGCCTGTAATTTTTCTATTTCACGGAACTTAAGCAATTCCTGCTGATGGGCAATCTGTCCTTTCTGACGCAATACTTCCTGTTGTTTCCTTTTATATAAAAAGAAGTAAATACATACCCCTAACAAAATCGCCAGGCAACAAACAATAGTCACAACGTACAGTTGCAGCTTCCTTTCTACCGCCTGTTGCCAGAGACGGGTATTGGCTTTTTTCAATTCATCATTGTGATAATTCCGATGCAAGGTCAGTAAGCCTTCCTTATCTCTCTCCTCTATGAGCTTATCCCGCAAGTCAGCATGCCGGTTCATATAATAATATGCCGAATCCATCTGTCCGGTAGCAGCATAAATTTCAGCTTTAGCCAAAGACTTTCGAGTTGTATATTGTATATCTGTTGTATCTTCCACCGCTTTATTAATGTAGTAGAAAGCAGAATCATATTGGTGCAGCTCAGTCAGCGTGTTTACCTTATTTATATAATGATCATAGATATATTCATTTTCCTCTCCGAAAAGTTCAAATAAAATAGCCAAATCTTTATCGCGATACATCAACGCCTGTTTATAGTCCTTCATCGCCATACAAAGATGGGCATGCTGTGAATAAATATGGGATAAGGTCCGGACCAGGTTCTCTTTCTCAGCCAGTTGTATCGCTTGCACAGAATATTTATAGGCGCTATCCAGTTGATTTGTCTGCATAAATCCGTGAGTGATATACGGCAACAGTGCACAGATATACAAAGGATTGCCTGTCCGTTCGGCATAAGGTAACGCTGCCTTCCCCAACCGTAGTTCCTCATCAGGAATCAGTCGCAAGTTGAAAAGACGACTCATTTTATACCTGACCATGAACTGAAGTTCATCGTTATCACTCTCTCCCAGCCAGTCGATTGTCTTTAGGAAATTATGCAGGGAAGCTTCTGAGTCTTCGTTTTCCATCGCTACCAGACCGGCATTATAATAAGCCAGTGCCGCATGAACAGAGTCCGTGGTTCCTTTATAATAATCGATTGCAACAGATATAAGTGAATCACTTTTATGTTCCTCATCAGATGACTGATTGATTACCTGAGTCATTAGCAATGCATACAAAGCCCTATTTGAATCCGACAGCTTCTCCGGATGCTGAATTTGGCGAAGTAAAGAAAGGGCACTGTCCGGTTTCTGCTTGATCAATTGTTCGATAGATAACAATCGGTCAGATGTATGATGACAAGCAGTCAATAAGAATCCTAACAATATAAAAAGTAAAGTTTGTCGTAAATGCTTCATGAACAAAAGGTTTATGTTTCCCAACTAAAGAGACGAATCTCTGAATGCAAATGTAGGAATAATAATGGGAGTTCCTTTATAAAATGGGGGTATAAATAGATTCTTGACAAAACTAAATATTTGCCTGTTTATCAAATGAATATAGTATATAGCAAGGGGTATATAGGGGGACATTTACTGTTTTATAGGGGATAACCGCAATAAAAGCCCAATCAGTATTCAATAAATTTGATGTACCCTAAACAAAAGAAAAACGTTGACTATTATTAAATAATCAACGTTTACATCAGTGATTCCGAAGCGATTCGAACGCTTGACCCACGCCTTAGAAGGGCGTTGCTCTATCCAGCTGAGCTACGGAACCATCCTTATTTGCGGATGCAAAGGTAGTGCTTTTTGCGAGAACTCAAAAACTTTTCGACACTTTTTTATTCATATTTTTCTTTATAGCTAGAAATCAGTAATTTATAAAAGTACTATCCAGAACACTGTTCCAGGGTTGAATTATTTTTTTCTTATCCCGATATCCCATATATCATATATCTTATTTATCTTTGTGCCTGTCAAATATAAAATCAAAAACTATGTTGAGTCGTATTATCGTATTGGTCATAGCCGGAGTTGCTGTCGTTTATATCGTCCGCTTTATAGATAACTTCTTGTCCCAGCACAGAAGAAAATATTAAATAAGATATATACCTATCAGGAGAAGTTCATTTAAAACTTCTCCTTACGTTCAAATTCACCTTCCTCGGTGTAATATTTCCATGTGCCTTTAGGCTGATTATTTGAATATTTCCCACGAAGTTTAAGCTTTCCATTTTCGTGATATTCACGATAACGTCCGTGACGTTTTCCCTCTTTCACTTCCGCTTCGCTTTTCAATGCTCCTTCCGGATAGAACTCACGCAGAACATTTCCTTCGAACTTCTCAATATAAAAACGCTTTAACTCGCTCATCTGCTCCTTTTCGGTCACAGCCTCTTCGTCCATGTCCTGATCTTCCTCATCGCTGACGACAGCCACCACCTCTTCCGGCTCGTACGGACGGTAATCCATCACATATTGCAGAGAAGCCTGGTTGTTATCTCCGATCATCTGCATCGTCCAGTAAGGGAATGAATACAAAACATCTTTATTCGATTGTATTTCATTCCATGTAGCGGGATTCATCATAGGTTTCAATTGTGAATAGAACTTATGCATATCAGTATACAAGAAGATTGTGGAACTCGATTTCATATACGAATAAGCATCCTTAAATCCTGCACTATTCTTCAGTAAATTCTTCTGCTCGTAGTCTTCTACAAAGGAAAGTAAAGAAGCCGGTTTATTGCTGAAAACGACGTAATCATCGACATAAGTATAATATGGTTTCTCAAATTTATCAAACAGCTTTCCGAAGAACAGCCGGAAGAAACCTTTCATTTCAACATAATTGATTTCAAAGTCCTTATAATTAACTGACTTAATCTTAACCGGAGACCGGCGTTTGATCTTCTTTTCAATAAACTCCATATTCTTACGGGCGTCTTTGATGCTTTTTGCCCGAATAGCCAGAATCACTTCAGGATCATGTCCTAATAACCCCGGTTCGGATTGCGTTATGGCAAACTCTCCGGACATCCAGCTCAGGAAGTTCTCTTCCAAAGAAATACCAAACAGACTTTCGATCTTTTTCCGCGAACTCTGATAAGAGTCGTACAACAGTTTATCATGAACAGACAGAGCGTTCTCCAGTTCCTTCACGAAAGTTACCGGATTATCGAAACCGATATTTGTATAAAGAGCTGTTCGCCCGGACAAAATCTCGTGAGCTTTCATTTTATGCTTTCCCGAATTCAGCAAGGCAGTGATATAAGGATCCACCGAATCTTTCTTCAACGTATAACCTTTCACTTCCATCCGGTCTTTATCCATATTCAGGTAAAGACCCGCGAAATTCATAGAATTACTGAACAGATCGACATATTCATTTCTCGCTCCCAGATAAATAGACATAAACTGAGGAATACGGGCATAGTTGATAAATACCCTGACAAGCCCTTTACCGGAAACTAATTTTTCCGTTTCAATAAAAGACTGGTCAAGTCCGATCTTAGGCTTATTACGGGAGTTGATGGCAGATTCAACAAGTCCGGAAGTATAAGAACCTACCAGGTGATTATCTACAAAAGCAGTATAAAAGACATCACGGGTATCCGGATCACGCATTTCAAGAATGTTAATTCCATTATGCATTCGATTAGTGACGGTAAAGCCGGACATTGCCAGCACTGTTTCGACCTGATCTTTCAATAAATCCATTTTAGAAGCTTTCTGCATATCTACTATAAGCAGAAAATCCCAATCGGTAGCGCGGGTCTTATGAAGTGAGATAAGCAGATCCCGCTGACCGACCAGTGACAACAGTACTTTATTGCTTTTGACAACCGAGTCAAGCTTTTCCACGCTCTTCGCAACTTCTTCAAATGATTTCGCTTTTCTCAGACATTGCCAGGTTTCGCTTCCACTAAACTTTTCCCAGTCTTCAATCGGAGCAGATGACTGAATTATAAACGCTGCATCCTCCGGCACCAGATAGATCTGCTGAATATTACGGTCGGGCGAAATAAACAGATAAACGATGGAGTATACCATATATACAGCCAAAGCTAGTCCTGCCGTAATCAAAGTTCTTTTTACAATTTTTCGTGTATTATTTTTCTTCTCATTTTTCCCGGGTTCAACATATTGCCCCTGTTCCCCATTGTTTAATTCATCCATTATTTATTATTCTAATTGTAAGTTGCCTAAAACAACCATCGGTTTATATTCCTTTTCTCCGCACTGAACTCCACTCCCACTTTCACCACTTCACGGTCGTCTGCCTGATAAGGGATTAAATAACCTTTCTCATCAATCTGCTGCAAAGCCTGTTCTGCAGTTCCATTCAGTTTAAATTCGAACACATAAATATATTTAGGCGTTTTCACTACTGCATCTGCTCGTCCACGGGCGCTACGGACTTCCGCACTGGTGAATTGCCCCATTAGCTTGAACACTAAATAAAATACGACCTGATAATGACGTTCGGTCGCATCACTCAACTCGTAAGGAAAATCAGCGAAGAAAGCCTGCAGACGGGTAAGAAAAGCATCTACCTCTCCGGCACGCAATTCCTGAACGAATTTGCCTATATAGAAATTCTGTTCATCTTCATTGACCGGTGTGTAATAAGGAACCAGAAAATTAAGGAAGCCATAACGAACCTCATCATTGGGGAAAGCCAGACGATAAAGTTGAAATTCCTTGTCATAGTCCTTGATAGTCAGATAACCACTCTGATAAATCAATGGAATAGGATTGTTGGCATCCACCCGATATTCTGTAAATGAAGATGCACTAGTTTCTATCCCATCAATTAATGTGCGCAGATCATAGTCACTCTCTTTGAGTAACTCGACAAGGAAAGTAGGTGTTCCGGTCTGAAACCAGTAACTACCAAACTCCTGTTTTGAGAATGAGTTGAGCACACTGAACGGATTAAACACACCCGCACCTTTCGGATGAAAATGATAACCATCATATCGCCGTGTCATCATTTCTATAACCGCTTCCGAAGTCATATCATTGGTTACCGCCTGTCGCTCCAGTTCGGGGACAAAAGTTACACCAAGTTCTTCCTTTGTAATCCCACACAATGTAGCATAGGCAAAATCCAGGCTAATATCATTCAACTGATTCAAATCACTGAATACACTGACTTGTGCAAACTTAGTGACTCCTGTCAGGAATACAAAACGAAGATAACGGTCAGAACTCTTCAGCACTCCATAAAAAGCCTTCAATGTCCTACGGTAATCATCCAACAGAGAATCATTACCCAAAGCCTGTAACAGAGGTTTATCGTATTCATCCACTAATACCACTACTCCGCAACCGGTCTGTTCACTGGCACGACGAATCACTCCTGCAAAACGTCCGGAAAGAGTTTCCTCATCCTCTCCTTTTCCATATTTCAACTCCCATTGCGTCAAATGCCGACTAAGAATCTCAACCAAAGCTTGAGATGAATCATATTTTTCTGCATTCAAATCCAAATGTAACACCGGATACTTCTTCCATTCTTTCTCCAGTCCGGCAATAGCAAGTCCTTCAAACAATTCCTTCTTGCCTTCAAAATATGCTTCAAAAGTGGAAAGAAGAAGGCTCTTCCCAAAACGACGGGGACGACTTAAGAAATAAGGAGTCTCTGTAGAAACTATCTTCCAGATAAAAGCCGTTTTATCTACATAAAGATAACCGCCTTCACGAAGTTTCTCAAAAGTCTGTATCCCAATAGGAAGTTTACGCATTATGCCATCCATAACTATTCTTCATTTTTGTGATTCAAAGATAACCATTATTTCTATATTCCATTACTATAACTTCCGATTTTTAATATCGTTCATTAATCAATGCTTATTACATATCTCTTCATCCACCTATATCCGCCATAGATCAGAGCTACTCCACAAGATATAAATATCCCTCTTTTCCACCAATTGACACATTTCGCAGAAACAGTTTTCTTCACTTCCTCACTCATACTGATCTCTGCTTTGGACTCCAAAGACAGAGAATCTTCTTCCGCTGACATACTACCGGCAACCACCTGCTGCAGCTTCCCTGTCCTTCGGTCAAGAGAATTCTTCACTATCTTCACAGAAACCGACGAAGCCGTATCCACAGGATATATGAAAACGATCTGTTCCAAATGCTCTTCCACTACTTCCGAATCACTTCCCGAAATGAAAGCCTGCTGAAGCAAACTGTTCCTGCGCCCGACCGTAGAACTCGAATCAACTTTAATCTCCTGACTCCTGCAGACAATCTCCTTCTTACCTTTGCACCCCAAGCACAAAAAAGGAATCATTAAAGCCACCAACCATACAAACAAGGCTTCCCTCCCACTTTTCAGAAACTCCTTCACATCAAAACAAGGACAAACCTTTACGTATTCATTAGCCTCAATTACCCCATCTCCATTCAAATCCGGCGAAGTGTCCCGATGTCCCAAAACCTGAAGGATACCATACTCTTTCTGCAAATCCATGATTAATTGATAAAGCACCCTTTTCTGAGCCTTCGTCCGAGTATCCGCAGGATGCCCGTTTACATCCAGCCCACCAATATAGCATATCCCGATGCTATGCTCATTCCAGCCTTTACAATGAGCCCCCGCCAAAGAAATATCCCGTCCTCTCTCCAATCTTCCGTCCAGACAGACAACATAGTGATACCCTATACCATTAAATCCACGTTCACGATGCCAACGGTCAATATCTGCTGCCGTAAAATCCTGCCCGACTTTTGTAGCCGAACAATGTATAATAATAGAATCTATTTTTCTCATGATATTCATATATTAGTCATTATTTAATAATCCGAAGGTGGCATTCTTTGGGTGCATCCTCTGATCTCACACTTTTTCACTTCAGATTCCTTTTGAATCAGCTCCACTTCATGACACTTATGTATCCAGTTTATTTTCTCCTCCTGTTCCTTACGCAGTTCGATATAGAGGCCATCTATTTTTTCATCCCGCTGAGTCAGGCGATCTTCCAGCCAGTCCACCTTCTTACGTCGGTTTTCTTCTTCCAGATTACAGACCGAAGCTTCCTCTTTTCTGGCATCCGTCTTGCGACAGGAGATGTATCGTACTATCCATTTCACAGCTTCTAGACCGCCCATAGCAGTAATAAAAGCAAGGATTGTTGTTATTTGCATACTCTTATTTACTTGTAGATAAGTTGAGACTTTAATTAGCTTTCGAAAAGCTTATAAGAAAGAATGAGGCCGAAGCCCCATCCTTATAATCACTCTGTTGTAATGAGCTACCTTACTTTTCACATTATACTGTCGGGTCCGGTGCTTCATCATCGTCACCCGATCCACCACCCGGATTCGGGTTTTCTCCATCATTCCCGTCATCCGGATTTCCTCCGATAACATCCGATTTATTAATATGATCCAGATCCTTGAATTTCAAACCATCCGAACGAGTCGATGTTCCGGTAGACAGACGAATGTCCGAGTTGGCACGAAAACAGATGCGTAATCCTTGAATATCGGCTGAGGTAAAGTCTTCCGCCTTCTCTGTCCCTTTGCTTTGGGCAGACAAGAAAAAGTAACCCAGTCCTTCGATATTTACTGAACGCCCCGCCAGTAATGTTTTTCTCAATAAGGTACGAAAGTCCTTTAAAACACTAATTGTTTCACCCTCACTTACTCCCGAATTGGAGGAAATTTCTTTTGCTATTTCTTTCAGAGTTGCACTCGTATCGTATTGATAAGAGATTACCGGATACACTTTCTTTCCTAATTCTTTGTTGGTAGGGTCACACAAACGAGACACTCTTCTAAATCTAATTGCCATAATTTTGGTCCTTTCTTTTTAAGATAAATACTAATGATTATTACTTCGCTAACGTTAACGATGCAAAGATGCGGCATCTTCATTGGGAATGAAAGGACAAGGTAAAATCATGGCTAAAAGGTACTGAAAAGGGATTTCAAGCCTTGAAAAGCTAGTTAAGACGAAAAAAGGGACAGAAAGAGGAAACGGAAAGCTAAAATAATCAACCTTGGACAAGTTTTTTCTTTATATATAAAAAAGATTTGCGGAAACATGCCTGGGCATATCTCCGCAAATCTAATTATCTAATGAATATTTATTGTTTTAAAAAGGCCCCTTTGGGGACTCTTTTTCTAAAAATAAATTATAGATTATCAAATATTTATTTCTGCTTTTCTTGCCCATAACCATATCCGTATCCATAACGTTTACCATAGCCGTAATGCTTACCATACTTGCCATAACCATAGTAGTAGCCATATTTTCTCTTCTTCAGGTCTACGCCATTAATAATGGTACAAAGATTAGGCAACTTCTGTTCATGGAACAACTCATTGATCAATGTGTATTCTGCCTTATGCGTATAATCGGCACGACATACGTATGCTGATAAATCCGCCACACGTCCTATCAACAAGGTATCTGTTACCATACCAATAGGAGCAGTATCAAGGATGACATAATCGAAATTCCTCTTCAGAATCTCAATCGCCTTATCCAACCCATCACGTGCCAATAGTTCAGTAGGATTAGGAGGAACTGTTCCACCCAAAAGAATAGATAGATTCTTATTGATATCGGACGGTTGTACCAGACTCATCAAATCCATTTCCGGATTGGCAAGATATTGAGTAATGCCTTTCTCTTTGCTCGAAAGATTAAAAACCTTATTCAGTCCCGGTTTGCGAATATCAAGACCAACGATTACCACCTTCTTTCCCAAAAGAGAGAAACTGATAGCCAAGTTAGCCGAAGTAAATGATTTACCTTCGCCGCTCACTGTTGAAGTCACAAGTATTACTTTCTTATCGTTCTGAAGCATAAACTGGATATTCGTTCGAATATTACGGAAAGTTTCACTCATCAGATTATTCTGATTCTCAAATACGGCAATAGAACCATCTTTGGAGTTCTTTTCATCCGTCAAAGGAATATCACCTACAACAGGTACGCTTGTCAGTTTCTCCACATCAGCACGACCTTCGATCTTGAACTTCGTCAGATCAATCAGGAAGATAACGACAACAGGTATCGCAATTCCTAAGACCAGCGCAGCCAAATAAATAATGCTTCGTTTAGGAGATACAGGAATAACATCGGCAATAGCATCATCTATAATCTTTGCATTATTCGCAGTAGCAGCCAGCATAATGGCATTTTCCTCACGCTTTTGCAACAACATCAAGTACAATCCCGCCTTTATTTCCTGCTGACGGGCTATACTCACATACTGACGTTCCTGCCCCGGAGCATCACTAATACGACGCATATAACGCTTTGCTTCTCGATCCAAGTCAGCTTTAGTAATAAACAACCCTTGCAATGTACCTTCAAGAGTAGCCTGAACATTCGCCTTCGTGGCACGAATACTGGTATCCAAGTTGATGATAGCCGGATTATTCTCTGTGGAAGTACGAAGCAGACGCTTACGCTCAATAAGCATTTCATTGTATCGGTCAATCTGTGTGGCAAGAGCCATATCCTTTAACCCGACATTACTGGGCAATACTTCATATTCGTTATGACCTAAGTATTTCTTCAAATCTTCTACCAGGCTAATTTGCGTCCGATTTTCTACCTGTTTCTTTTCATACTCAGCATTACCGCTCAAAGCTATCTGCGCATCACTACTCAAATCCGTGATTCCCGCATCACGCTTGAAAGTTTCCAAATCAGCCTCCGTACTTCCAAGTTCTTTTGAAATAATACTAATTCGCTCATCGATAAACTCTGCCGTTTTCTGCGCTATTTCATTCTTATCATTATTGGTGTTGCGATTATACATTTCCAACAACTGGTTGATAAAATCCTGTCCACGCTGCAAGCTGGAATTCTTTAAAGAGATCGTTACTACAGAAGTTGTCTTCGAAGTAGGTTCAATAGATAGATTCTCACAATATCCTCTGGCCACATTCATAGGCTGGCTAATGGTAGCTGTGATATGTCGTACATCTTGAACAGGAGAACTCACTTCTTCATTTTTCTTCGAAGAGACAGAATCCGTAGTCTGAAAGAAAGAAAGTGTTCCTTGATTAGTAGGAAGGATGGCAGGCAGTTCCTCAAAATGCTTTTGAATTTCTTTATCCTCCATTTTCACATTCACATCCAAACTTCCTTGTGGGTGCAGTACCATTTCAATAACGATGTTCTTCTTCAGATTCTCTGCTTCTTGTGGGATCATACTAACCTGTACAGGAGATGTCTTGTACAACTCTTTTGAAGGGATCTGATCATCATCCTGATAAGTAACATATAAATTTAAGTAGTTGACTACTTCTTTCACTAAAGTTTTAGAACGCAACACTTCTATTTCATTGTCTATACTTTGCGAAGAAGTGATCAATCCACTAAGTCCCAATTCATCCAATCCGGCTACATTGTTTGAACTTCCTCCTTTCTTATCATCTTTAATCAAGACTGTAGCAGAAATATTATATACAGGAGTAGCAATATACAGATAAACATAAGCAGCAATTAAACACACTATCACTGTGCCTACAAACCAAGGCCAGTGAATCAGATATTTAAAAAGCAATTCCCGGATATCTATTTCTTTATCATCCGCTTCTCGCAATTTCTCGTTTGTTAGTTCTTCTTTCATTGTTACGAATGTTATCTTAAGATATTATATAATAGACTGGCAATGGATATCAGGATAGAGGTGGCAGAGAACCATAAACTAGTACTATTTCCGATATCAGAGTTACGTGCTTTAGCTTTATTAGGTGTTACATAGACTATATCATTCTGTTGCAGCCAGTAATATGGAGAAAGGATTGTCTCAGCTTTATTTAAGTCCAACGGAATAATCTCCTGTTTACCGTTAGCGTCCTCTCTTATTAATTTAATGTCATTACGCAATCCATATACAGTCATATCCCCTGCCATAGCTAATGCTTCCAACAGATTCACTTTTTCATTCGAGATAGTAAAGGTACTGGGGCGGGCTACTTCTCCAATAACTGAGATTTTATAATTCACCATTCGTACGGTTACGATAGGCGTCTCCTTTATATAAGGCTTCAGTTTTTCCACAATCATTTGTTCAGTATCCTTCTTAGTTAATCCTCCCACATGCAATTCACCCAAGACCGGAAAGTTAATCTTACCTTCGTTATCAACCAAATATTGTTGTAGAGCAGGTTGAGTGGTAGTATAATTCGAAACAATATTATTTGGCGTGGCAACTGTCAAGTTAAAAGGGGCTGCCAGTTCCGGACTCGTACATGACACCACAATCGTCAACAAGTCTTTAGGCATGATCTTTGCATCATATAGTTGTTCATTCTGAACTCCATACAACACCACCTCGGCATCCTGCAGATAAGGCACTTTTTTATAAGACTGACAGCTGACCAATGCAAAAGCCAGCAACACAATTAAAAAGGATTTATTCATATTACTTTTACTGTTATTATTAGAACTTCTTACCAAAAACTATATAGACAAAAGTTTTTATTAATATTTTAAAGTCAAACACCCATGAACGATGTTGCAGATAAAACAAGTCATAACGCAGGCGACGCAACATTTTTTCTATCGTATCAGTATAACCATTATAAAGAGTAGCATACGAAGTTACTCCCGGACGGATCTGATATAGAAATCGGTAACGTGAGTCACGTTCCATTATCTGATCAATATAAAACTTGCGTTCCGGGCGGGGACCAATAAAGGCCATCTGTCCACAAAACACATTCCAAAGTTGTGGTAGTTCATCCAAATGATGTTCACGTAGGAACTTACCCACCTTAGTTAATCTGGGGTCTCTTCCACCTTTATATAACTGAGGTCCCATAGATTCCGCATCCAGCCGCATACTGCGAAACTTATAGATATAAAACGGACGACCGAAACGTCCGATACGTTCCTGCCTAAAGATAGCAGGACCACCATCCTCACGCTTCACTGCCAGATAACAAATTAAGAACAATGGAGAGAATATCAATATTAAAACTCCCGCAATAAAACAATCCCCTATTCGCTTCACATTACGTTCAAAACCATTCATCCCATCTGGAATGAATTCTTCACCATACTTCATAATTAATTTTATAATTGATAGATATTCATATAAGCATTGACCATCTTGTCAACCGTCAAATCTTCATTAAATCTCTGCAAAGCATTTCTAGAGAAAAGTTCATAAACATCTTCATTTTCCAAGATATACTCTATTTTGTCCGCAAAAGACTCTGCTGTATTATCAACAGTATACCCATTGACACCATTTTCGATTATTTCGCAAATTCCACCAACATTTGAAGCAACCACCGGTTTTCCAAAGCTCATAGCCTCCAAAATCACCATAGGAAGACCTTCATAATTACTGGGTAGGATAAATAAGTCTGCTATTGAATTGTACATTCCGGCATTAGGAATATTCCCTAAAAAATATACATTATCAGGATGTTCTCGGACTTCATATTGATTGCCTATCCATACAAAAGCATAATCAGGAAGTAACTTTGCAACCAACATAAACAAATTATAGTCTTTTGGGGGAGATAATCGCGCAATACAAAGAATAACTCTTTTGCATTTCTGAGTCAATCGAAAAGACAACATTTTGTCTGCTTGAATATAGTCGATGCCATTATAAATACAGTGAACATTGTGGATAATTCCTTCTAGCCTTAAACTATTTTCATCATAATGACTAACACCGACAATTGCCTTACATGCATACTGCATAAATCTTTCTATTGGCAGGAACTTTCTATAAGCTAAACGAATAGAATCAAATCCATGAACTGTATATATAATTTTTTTTGAGGGAAAAGCTATTCGACCCAGCATTCCCGCCTTAGAGGAATGAAGATGAATAATATCCGGGGTATATTTATAATACAATCTGACAAAAGACAATAACGTTAAAAAATCAGAGATTGGGGATAGAGTTCTTTTTAAATGTTTTATATGTACTTTTTGTATATTCTCATTCAATCCCTTCCACATTTTCCCATCACCTTCTCCAGCTGCAACAATAACCTTGTGTTCTTTACTCAAGCTATTTGCTAAATTGACAACGACAGACTGAGCTCCCCCGAGTTCAGAAAGTGTTATAAGTTGTAAGATCTTCATTTTCTCAATACTATTAAATAAATACTTATTGTAAGTCATCAATCTTTACAGTACATTATGACCTAACTTCTAATCCGCCCAATTAATAAGTATACCATTCTATCACACACTTACGATTGTCAATACGCATTTTTTTTCACAGAATTGAAGAAAGAACACAAAATATGGAATGACATCCTTATAGAAATCATTCTATATTATATCACCTAGAAAAGACATTTCATTTTACTCTTTTTTATTTCTTGTAGATTAAAACCTTCAACCATTTCTTAAATCTCACACCACCCAATTTTAAAATAATCTTGCGCCCAATACGCCGTGCAGGACTTTGCCAAGATTGGGAATAATGATGTATTGAATGGGTATTAAGCGTAATACGCAGTTTAGCATCTTCTACAGAAATTGGACAAAAATAGTCCACAGGATAAATCCAAATGCCAGCTACTTGCTGTATTCCGTTAGCATTTTTCATCCCATGGAAATACAGTAACTCTGTTGTATATTCCACTACTGTCTTCAAATTTAATGAACCATCAGGATTCTTAAAGTGCAATTTCGTATATAGATCCAACAGTTCACGGTACAAACTGTGCCCCAAGTTCACAGCCAAACCAAGCCCGGGTGCTACAGTTATTGTTCTTCCTACTGTTAGATTAGATTCACATTCACACCCCATAAACGGACCACGTTCAAGAATATTATCGAAAGGTTTTATAACTTCCACATCTGTATCAAAATACAATCCACCATACTTATAGAGTATCTCAAAACGTGCATAATCACTCACAAACGCATACTTTCCAGCTTCGTACGCCTCCCTAGTATAAGGAATGGAATTCACATCAAAATTATCTTCATTCCATTCTTTAATTTCATAATCTGGCAAGTATTTACGCCAAGAAGCGATACACTTATTCGCCATCTGAGGTAACGGTTTACGCCCAAACCAACAATAATGAATAATTTTAGGAATATTATTTATAGTGTCCATTTAACATCATGTTTTATTACATTATTTCCTACATAAATAGCATTTCCCTCACTCAGAGATCGTGTTACGACCGAACTGGACGCTATAATTGCCCCATCTGGTATTGTACAACCTTTCAACATTGTAACTCCAGAAGCTACCCAAACATGATTACCAATGCGTACATTATTTTCAAAATTGAAGCATTTTCCATTGACATCATAAATACGATGTCCCCCATCAGTATTCATAAGTGTTATATTATAAGAAAAAAGGCAGTGGTTACCTATTTGAATGCCACCATTTTTAATATGAATTAATATGTTGCCAGTAATACGCAAATTTTCACCAGAATCCAAATATCCATCTTGCTCAACTACTATTCGTGAACCTCTACCAATTCGTGTAGTTCCATTAATATTCCACAGACCGTGCAGAAAAAATTTACAAGGTAAATCATGCATCAAGTAATTATCAAGTAATCCAATTCTAACTTGAGAAAAAGATGGATGAACCAAACGTATCCCAGCATTCTTTCCAATACTTACTTTTGTTCGGTGATGTATTATTATGGGAAGTAACACTGCTTGCCGAAAAGATAAATAGCGAAAATTAAAATATAATGAATAGAGTAAAGTTAATGGATGAAGTACCCATATCCGCTTCATAAACATTTTATTAATTATTTGTTATCAATAATATTTTTGCCCGCATACTTAAAATTAGGATAGTAGCAATGCGGCAAACTATATACAATAAATTCTAAATAAGAAAATAATGATTTAAAATAAGTACCCATATCAGTAGGACATATTTCGAAAAAATCTTATTTGTCTGCGAGGTTTTTCTTGGTCGTGCATTGTTGGTAAATGTAAACCCATCCGCCCGAGCAACAAACGTTTTTGAGAACCTACCCGAGGAATGCTCAAAGGCGATATATTTTTGTTAAGTGTACCAGGATTAACTGAAAAAGCAGTCTTCAATCCGCAGCGACGAGCACTTTCCATTTCTCTTTCAGTAAAATCCAAACCATATAAACCATTAGGATAGGCAAAAGTGTAAACTTCCTTATTCAATAACATAGATAAAGTGTCCACAGACAATTTTATTTCTGACCATGATCGTTCAGATGTTTCATTAGCGAGAATAGGATGAGTCATTGTATGGGCACCTATCTCTACTAAACCGGAATCCTGCATTTCTCTCAATTCATCCACATTCAAAAAACCACGTTCCAAAAGCTTAATTTTATGTTTATGTTTATGTTTATATTGCGACAACAAGGCTATCACATCATCTATCTTCATTTCTTTGAATATCAAATCAAGAGGAAAACTCTTCATTTCAGATGTAAAAATACCTTCTTCCACAAGCATAGAACGCAGCATATTCTCATCAAAACTAAGATATTCTTTATACCAGAAGTTTTCTCCCGTCTGTGCAATATGCGGACTGACAAAAATAGTAATAGGTATATTGTACTTCTTTATTACAGGAAAGATTATCCGGTAAGTAGATAGCCAACCATCATCTACGGTTATATGACAACTATTCCGCAAAGGAAGACCATTGTATAAATGTTCTTCCACATCTTTATTGGAAACAAGCCGATAGTGTTTCCTAAACCACAATAACTTCTGTTCGAAATTTTGCAATGATGTTTCATCATGGAGATAAAAAACAAAATTCATATCAAATTATGCTTATATAGCGAAAATAAATTTATAAATAAAAGGTAAGGGATCTTTCCACGAAAAAATGGAATAGCAGTCTGTTTTCCACCATTCTGCAATAATTTTCAAAGGCTCATTCCATTTTAGATATTTCAGATAACTGATTTCAGTCATTCCATAAGTCCGCTTTCTTTTCAATCTTATCGAAGAATTATCTATGGGCATTCCCATAGATAATTGCGCCCACAAATAAGGCATATTTACACCACCTGTTGTATAAACAAACAAATCGCCATCTACTCGTAAATTTATTTCTAAAAAGCACGATTTACCCTCAGATACAAAAAATTCAATACTATATAAACCATCATAATCTATATTATTTAAAAAATTATCAACTACGGTTCTATCGACATAAGGTTCTAAAGATTCTTCCACATAAGCATATGTAGGCATACCCATATTATGAACAGATTGGCACGTCCCTGTTTTGTACAATAATCCAGGAACTAGATTTTGCTTTATTGCCCGGCTACGCATACCAAGGACAGAAATTTCAAAGTCTGGTTTAATATACTCCTGCAACAACACTGAAGAACAATGAATGCGTAACGAAATCAGAGCTTTTTCCAATTCATCACGAGAAACACAAATTCTGAAATCAGTCTTTTGTCCGGCACTACTTTTCAAGGGTTTCAACACACATGGATATGGTATATCATCAGGCAAACTAAATTGCCCATTCCTCAAATTTATTTCTGCAGAATAGGGTATATTGAAGCCCAACTTTACAGCAAGTTCAGTCATTACCCGTTTATCCATCCAGTAAGAAAGCATCCCTTGTTGCTCTCCACAGTTAGGAAGAATATATTTCTTTTTGAGTTCGTCATAGTTTTGGTCTATGACATCAGAAACGCTATCACATGAAGAAAATAGTACCACACGTTCTAAAAATGAGAGTTTATTTAGCAATTCCAGCATTTCCACTTCATCAGAAACGACATAAGCAGTAAAAACATATTTACTTTTCGTCACGAAGCTACATTTCTTTAGTGGGTTTACCACAACAATTGTCGGCTTGAATCCCATAATACCCAGGCTTCTCACTACCCATAACGTATTGTAGTGATCTCCGCCAATAACAACTACATCCTTATTTTGATCTTTCATATTTCAAAGTTGTTCTTTCTATTCCTTTACCCAATTGGAATTTTACAAATCGGGTAAAAAGAACAAAGCCTGATCGTTCAAAACCAACACGCGAAGCACGATTATAGCTCGCCACAATTGTAAGCACTCGTTTCTTTCCATATTCAGCAGCTTTTACGGTTCTAAACTGATTTAAATCTTTATGTAATCCTCTTCCCCTAAAATCAGAATGAGTATAATCATCCCAAAATAAGCTATCATCATTCATCAACAAGGCACTGTCCAATCCCCATTGTTTTAACGATATCCAACCATAACAAGCTAATATATCACCCTCATAATAACCATAAGCATGATTATCTTTTATCAAAAATGCCTGGCGCATATCTCTCAATTTATCAGCAGTAAACCACTTACTATTGATTGTACTTTGTTGTTCAAAATCAGATAGATGAAGCTCTTTAAATGGCATTAATGAAACTTTCTGCAACTTGTTCACATCTTGCACATAACACGACCAAAAAGAAACATTCACGCCTATACATTTCAGACATTTACAGATTATATTCAACAAAATTCCACCCAATCCATAACGTTTCCATAAGTCTGTAGTCTTTTTCATATTACAAATTTCACCATAAAATAAATGATTCATTTCCTACTTTTACGAAGAGTCTGACAATCGCGCCAATAGGCAATAAAACCGGGCAACATAAAAAAACGAGAGACCTTTCCAGTATAACGTTTTTCAGAAGGACAATGGAAATGGAAACGCCAGAAAGATATAGCCCCCTTACATCTTTTTATCAAAGGGATAGGACTATGCCATACTTCCTCGTAAGTTAACATAGAATAAACGGGACTTTTTATTCTATGAAGAAGACTATTAACAGTCAATCCATCCGGTAAATACTCACATATATAAATATTTTCATTAAAGAATAAGAGCTTGTATTTTTTCGCTATTTTATGCCATACCAGTGCCTCTGGACAGAAAACTTCCCCGTCTACATCTGGAAAAGGATAGCGAGCCAATATCTCTGTAAGATATACCTCCGCTAAATCCCCATAAATATTGTATTTATATCGAAAATCAAACAAACTACACGCATACGTTTCAAATGATTCATTTTCTCCTACTCTTTCCCCATTGGAATATGCTCTCATACCGCATATACCAGCAAAATTTGGTTGATTACTTACTTTCTCATAATTGTTTAGTACCTTTTCTACAGCATCAGGCGTCAGCCAATCATCACTATCCACAATAAAAAAGAGTTTGCCATGCGCCTCTTTTACCCCATAATTGATGGCACGATGTTTTCCACCATTATTTTGACTAATATATCGCACTGAGAAGGCTGTTTCTTTGATCCATTGCTCAAAAAGAGCAGACGTTTCATCTTGGGAACCATCGTCTACAACAAGCCATTCAAAATCTTTAACTGTTTGTTTCTTTAAACTCTCATAAAGTGCAGGCAATCGATATGCTCGATTAAATGTTGGGGTAAAGATTGTTAATTGCATAATAAGAAATATTTGTTACTTAAAATTTGTCGCAATGGTTATAAAGACAAAACGATATGTGAATACAAGAAGATATATAGATAATATACTCCAAATGATCAGTGTTTTTCTAATCTGTGCCAAAGTCAGAAGATGAGGTATAATATAAATATAAATCAAAAAATTGAAGTACATGGCAATACGACTTCCCACTTCTACTTTTATTAAAATACCACATAAAACAAGTGAGAATGCTGACAGATACAAATATTTACGGTATAAATCTTTAGAGAGAAAATTAGAACAACTTTTGATTAATAAGAAGACCAAGAACATTTCTAAATATGCCAAAACATTTAGTCCTTTCCCGCTTTCTAAGTAATTTGAATAAATTTCACCACGTTCCATCTTCACAAATAAGCTATCAAACAAATACGACAATCCACCAATCTCACCGACAACAAACGATATAAGAATAATGATAATAATTGAACTCTCTCTTATGTTTAACTTCAATATAAAAGGAAACACAAAGAAAAGTATTGCTGATGAGTGAAACATCACAGCTATAAAACAAAAAATGAAGTATTTCCAATAGCTGTTTTTCGTTAATAAGCAATGCATGGCAATAACCATAAAACAAACTGCAAACATTTGCCGTAGCAATACAACGCCTAACCACCAATGAAAATGCGCCACAAAAATTGCAAGGGAACAAATAGGTAATTTACTCCATTTTATAAACGAAAAAAAATAAAACACCAATGGTAAACTCATTATTATTAAAATAATGTCATCCACTTTTTGCGTACAATATTTTTTTATCAACCAACAAATACCTATAAATCCCTTTTCATAAGCAAAAGGCAAATTCTGGCTAAATAATGAAAATCCAGTATCAATTCTATAGACAAAATTATAGTAAGGAATATAATCTCCACTATATTCACACAATCTTAATGAAAAAAAGAAAATGATTACAGCACTAATCCAATAAACTAAACGAACAGTATGCTGCGCCTCCTTTTGCACATTTATTTCTACAAAGGTGAATAGTGCTAGAATACTTACTATAAGTAAATACTGGATAATTATTTCCATAAAACAGTTGGTTAGAAAAGCTCTTTAAGGCTAAATTCCTTTATTATAGAGATATCGCTATATTTTGGTGAGATGTCTATTTTCATTTCTTCTACACTCCCATAAATACTATCGATGCCTCTATTTTTCAAATCTTGTAAACGAGAAGAACGCACTATATTCCGGTAATAAGCAACGAATGGAACACTGAACTTAAGTGAAAACATTATAGCATGGAACGAGTCAGTGTAGACGAATGTTGCATGACGAAACATAGCCACCCACTCGACAGGCGAAAGTGCCTGATAAACTTTATCTGCGAGGGGATGAATATCGCTATTATTGCCTGGAATAGAGATAGCATATATAGGAAGATCGCCTACCGTTTGCCGTATCTTTTCCAATGCTGTGGCATGTCCTCCTTTTATCTCGTCACCCAATATGTAAGTGAGTATATATGGATGTTCGGGAACAATATGAGCAGTCTGAAACTCTTCGAAAGCATAAAGCAGACTAGGATCAGGCACTATACTTGGTGTCTCTTCAATGAGTGATGTGACCAAATGCGCTGTTGTATTATCACGTACAGTAATAATATCAAACCGTTCCAATAGATGTTTCAATACCCTCGCACGTTGCCCTACAACCGAGGAATGTGCCGAGCAAGCTGCATAACTAATTCTCCGGCCTTTAAATTCTGGTTTCCAACCCAAAAAGTACACAGCCTCACCATCATACAAAGAAGTCCATACTTGATCACTCCCTACTACAATAGCATCATAATGTGTATTGGAATATTCTCCAATAGTTTCCGCATTCAAATATGGAGACAAACGAAGATACGTTTCTCGAAATCTATCAAACACAGCCAATATTTCTACTTTCTTCTGCTTCAATTCCATATCCATATTTTTATTCAACGTTAGATTTTCACGCAACAAATAATATAAATCTTTAATTGAATGTACAGAGCACAATCTTCCTGCTACACTTCTCAAAGAACGAGTTAATTGTGGGCGATAATCGATTACCTCCACCTCATATCCCAAATTCGTAAGAACTTGCTGCAAAGCATAACATTGCAAAATCCCCCCATAATTATTCCCAAAATGAAATGTAAGTATTCCTATTTTCATAGTTTGACTAATTGTACCAATTATATGTTATCCCACCCAATAACTTCTTTACTATCTTTTTACCACATTTACCAAGCAAAGTATGAGCAAATCGCAATATACGTACCTTGAACGTAGGACGGCACATTTTTTTTATCTTTTCTTGAAAACTATTATTACTATTAGTAAAGAAAAGACTACGTTTATCGGGAATAGCCGTACTATATACAATAGCGTGATTCTTACTACATAGGTGAGACCAAGAAGTGGGGTACAAGACAGCCGTTGTAGAACAAAGAGCAAGACGACCTTTTTCTGTATTCACTGTAACAGCACTTATACCATGGTCATCATCTAATTCCGGCATTATAGAATCTATCCCCCAATAATCACCCAGTGTTATATCACTACCACTTTTTAATCCTTTAGCCGGACAGTAATGACAGCTAGGACGCAAATATAAATTATGCAAAAAGCCCTGTAAAAACGGGTGTTTATCTAGAGGATATGAGAGCGAAACTGTATTTTTCTCTCCAACAGCTGACACCTTGGAGAGGGTGAGAGCGAAACTGTATTTTTTCCAACCTTTTTTTTTGTCCCTAAAAGAGATAGCCTCTACATTCACATTAGATTCCACAAGACCACCTCTTTCCGATATGAGAGATTTTGTATAAGACAAAACTATGTTTTTCCCGTCACCTTGACGACCAAAACCTATTATTTCTTCTTCCAGATATTGGCGAAATACTCCAGGACTCGGTATACCGTGACAGATAAAATCAACTAATAGTAAGTTGGCATACTCTTTCCGCAAGAACAATCGTAGCCCAGCTATCTGACAAGGAGTTCCAGAAAAAAGCACTATACGCCCTTGCTTTAAAAAGTTCATCACCTTCTCATAACTATCCCCTATACGACTTTGTACATATTTACTTCCTCGGAAGACAGCCAACCCATCAATAGTCTCAGTAAAATCGTGCACTACTTCCCATTTTTCATTAAAACACACACCGAAAACAACTCCCCTCTTCTTTAATACATACTCAGCAAGTATCGTAAAAACGCCACCCGAAGAACTTGACATACGAATTTCATCGTTGGGATTCTTTGCCGCATAAACCTGCAACGGATGCCGCGGAGTACTCTGATGGATTGCAGGACATACACTCTCACACAAACCGCAGTCTATGCAAAGAGAGGAATCAACTTGGGGATAAAGAAAACCTTCTTCATCTACTTTTGTCGAGATACATTGCACAGGACAACACTGCACACACGCTTCACAGCCACAACAATCTTTCTTATTCTCTATTTCTAACATCTTTGTTTACAATCAAGACTCAATTACAGAGCAGAACTTTAACCCTAAAGATACAACCAAAAAACAGTAATAGTTATTTCCCAAGAAAAGCCTTCAGTTTCATCATTATTATTCAAGACAAAATAATATTTACATTGAATTAACTCACATAATAAGCATTCATTTTAACCAAAATACTTTCAACCTGAAAAACGTGTCTGATTAATAAAGATAAGTACTAGTTCATAATTAGTTAATACTATGCATAAGTTTCTGTCATCTTGAGCTTGTCGAAGGATCTTTTCTCTCTTGTCATCAAATGAAGAAGGGATTCTTGCTTCACTCTGAATGACAGAGACTCATGATTGAATTAATTGTGAACAGTTGCTTACCTAAATAAAACGCTTACTTTTGTTTAGCCATAATCCACCCCTTTAGCATTTGGCAAAAGCTATTTTTTTTCATAGAATTCGGCATCGTCTCATATATTATGAATGGCAACACTTTTACTTTCATAAATATACTTATCTCACTCCGAAAATAAGGATACATTTCAAAATAATCATGTTTATGTCTAACCACTTGTTCCAACATTTTTTGCAAATACCAGCTTTTATGCTTCCGATAATACTTAATATCAAATACGTCTTTGTATTTATCCAATTGCCCCAACGCATCTAATCCCAACAGAGTTCTGATACATTTCTCACATTTGCCGCAATTATGACTTTCTTTTAAGCATACATTCAAATATTTATAGGAAGGAGAATAATTTACAACATCCTTAAGTTTTATCAACCGTGACAATCCCTCACCTTCTGAATAAATTCTTAAATTATGTGTAGAAAATAATGGTAAAGAAATAAATTCATAACTAGCGCAGCAGATTTTTTCTCTATCTTCGAAAGTAAATTCATGATATTTAAAACCAGCAGATGAATAATAATAAACTGAATATAGTTTTTGAAGACAATATACGGCAAACATACTTGAATAAGTATGGGTTTTAAAATGATCTTGTTGCACTACATTCATTAGATTAGAATCACTAATAACAAGTTCAAAGCCATATTCTTCTGCAAATTTCTTTGGATAAACCAACCTTTTATTAAATAAGATGTCAGCTTTTTCACCTTCTCCGTGACTACCAACATTATTAAATGTCAAGTGTGTTATATTATGCTTTTTAAATTTTAATTCGGTTTGGCAAGCTAATGCGTGAAGTGAATCTACTCCACATGAAATTCCTGTACCGACAGCACCAGCGCAAGGCAAAGGCTTTGAAGCTACTGATGCCGTTATAATTGGGCGATAAAAATCATTATTATAGGATTTTATTGCATCGATTAAATACTTATCAATATTGTAATACAAATCTTCACTAATAGGCGCTTCACAAACGATGTCATGTTTATTACGCATAGCGTAATTTAAAACAGCAATGACAAAAGCATCACTTCTTTCATAACACAAATACTCTTCATATTTCTTTTCAACTTTAAACCAAATTTTGGATCTTTCTTCAGAAATCGAAATAACTACTTCTAAAGTTGCAGAAACAGAATCGGAAACGACTTTGGGTTGTTTTATTTCTATCATGATTTTATTGGTGAATACCCCTTTTTAGTTTATTGACTATAAAATTCCGTTCTTGTTTATCCAGTCCTAAAAACCAAATAACAAGCACTGTACCCAATAACCCTATCAGACAATTTAAAAGAAAAGACATGAAAGATATGGTAATATAATATTTCAAAGTGATCGGAATAATTATAGAAAACATTGATATTGGAATAAGTGGTAATATTACTTCAACAAAATATTGTTTCGCAGGAAAACAGTTATCTCTTTTTAATATAAAGATTCTAACAAATAGTCCAACAATTGCCAATATAATAGAAATAATAAACGCACTGTACGCAGGCATTCCTATTTTGAAAGCAATATATGTTAAAATAAAGTTAAATACAAAAATAACGGAAATGGCTAATTGATAGTTCCTAATATTTCCAGATGCTTGATTGACCAGTGCAATGGGTGTATACAATGAGCTAATTAGTAATTCCACTAAGACCAGACGAGTAAAAAAAACACTATATTTTGGTACTATTTCTAACCAAATCTGCAAAAGATAATCAGCATAGAATAAAACAGGCATTGTTAATATAAACAACAAGTAGAATGACAATTTAGAAGAAGAAAAAACAAGCCTATACATATAGTGATATTCTTTTTCTGAATAGCTTTTTATTATCTGTGGCTGAACAGCTATCATAAAATTACCGACAAAAGAATTCACTGCAGATTGAACTTGTACAGCAATTGCCCTGGCTGCATTAAATACAGGTCCAAAGAAAATATTAATAAGAATATTTACTCCCTGCGTACTTAGCATACTACTGACACATCCAAAAAGCATCCAACCAGAAAAAGAAAGCATTTGTTTTATTAGATTAGCACTATATTTCAGTTTATAGGTACACTCCTTAAAGTTTTTAATACAATACCAGTTGTATAATACACGCATAACAATGCTGACACAAAGCAACAATACCCCATAAAGCTTCAATTTATTAAATGATATAACTACAAGCAAATACACTATCAAAAGTTTTAAAATAGCCTCTATTATGGAAAAATAGGCATAAACTTCCATTTTCTCATTTGCTATGATAGCTGCATTGTAAGGTGTACTAATTATACTAACAAAAAGAGAGAGAACTGAGCAATGAAATACCCATAATGCAGCATCGAATTGACTAGCTGGTATATTTAGTTTATTATATATAAACCATAATCCTATCGTTTCTAATACTAATATTGATATTAATCCTATTAAATAATGTGCATTGATGGAATTTATAAAAACATCTTGCAATGAGTTCTCATTATGTTTTCCCATCTCATAATTTAAAAATCGTTGTGTACTAGTTGTCATCGATGAATTAAAGAATGCCAGCATAGCCACAACTCCCCCTACTACATTGTAAATACCAAAGTCTTCTACTCCCAATGTATTCAATACGACACGTGAAGTATATAGGCTAACCACCATTATAAATAATAACCGGAGGTATAGCAGCAATGTATTTTTAGCTATTCTTTTATTATTTTCCGCAGTAGTTAACATAGTTAAGTATGCCATTTTAGATATTGATATTCTTTATCCAAGAAAACCTCCCTGTTCTTTTCTAAATTATTTGAATGCAGAGGGCCATGTCTCTTCCCCCACTAACCATAAAGTAAAAATAGAAGCATATATTTCAATATCACCATTCATTACTAAACCTTTATTCTCTCAGAAAAACCTTCGGTCTAATAAAGCTTTATGAATACTGGATATACAACATCCAAAATCTCAAAACGTGAATTCTTTAAAACAAACTCCGATATTATCTTTGACTAAGTTGTAAATACTCATTGTATCGTCATAATATCTTTATCACCATTACAGTCCACAACATTGGACTACTTTTTGATAGGGTGTCCAAACTGGACACCCTATAGAATGGCTGTTTACCCATTCTTTTTGTTGTAAAGTTGATATCTCAATTTTGCATTATTTTGCTACGAACTATATCTAGTTTCACACACTTAATCAACATCAAGCGCTACATATATTTGAGATACAAAAATCTTATTATCTTCTTCACTATGTCCCAGCATATAATTATGCCCGCCCTCTTCGAAATTTAAAGCCGGATTAAAAAAGCGCTTCCAATTCCCGTTTACAATTTCAGCATTTCCATCCCAAGAAGTCGATAACTCAGAAATGAACCATCTTCTTTCCGTTTCACTGTGGGCAAAAAGGAAGTTTCGTCCATCTTTCATAAAGCTAAACATGCTCGGGTAGAAATTATGCCAGTTACCGCTTTTAATCTCACTTTGTCCATCCCAAGAGGTAGATAATTCAGAAATGAACCATCGGTTTTTATTACGGCTGTGTGCAAACAGATAGTTTTTTCCGTTTTCCGTAAATGCGATTAAATCATCATAATAATTAGCATAATTACCACTTTTTATTTCACTTTGTCCATCCCAAGAAGTAGATAATTCGGAAATAAACCAGCGGTTTTCCTTTTCACTATGTGCAAAAAGATAATTCTTTCCATTCTCTGTGAATTTAACCATACTACCATAGAATTTCTGGTAAGTACCACTCTTAATCTCGCTTTGTCCATTCCAAGAAATAGAAAGTTCTGACATAAACCAGCGGTTCTCCTGATCACTATGCGCAAAAAGATAATTTCTGCCATTTTCGATGAATTTCACCATACAATTATAGTATTTCTGATAATCACCGCTTTTAATTTCGCTTTGTCCGTCCCAGGATGTTGACAATTTAGAAATAAACCATCTCTTTTTGCCTTTATTATGTGCAAAAAGAAAATTTCTTCCATCCTCATTAAATGTAACCATTGTCTGGTAATAATTCTGCCAATACTCTGTAATTAGCTCATCACCAATTTTTGCAAGTGTCATTGTTTTCATGATCATTTTTATTAGATTATTTAATTATTAGAGTCCCATTAATTGGGACATTATTGAAATTCAGATTACTTACCCCATCAGTAAGGTAATATACATCACTGTATTTATTTAGGAAAACCGTATTTGAAAACCACAGGTGTAAGACGGGTATTCGTACAACCTCCGAAGCATTTGCTGCCGTAGACGCAGTGACCGCAAAAATCGGAAAGTTGCTTCTCAGTCATATTACGACGCCAGGAAAAATTTTCAGGGTCATTCCAGATTTCAGCCAAGGGGCGTTCGCGGACGCTACCCTCGATGAATTCGCGTGAACGGATGGAGGTACAACCCAGTATATCGCCGTTTTGAAGGATTCCGAAACCACGGATACCCGCATTGCAGCCGTCCCACTCTGTATTCGGCTCGAATTTGTCAAAATATCCAACACAACCTGCAGGGTAGATACGGATACGGCCTTCTTTCATCGTTTCATTACAGAAGTCGATGATATCATCGACTTGGGAAGGATCAATCAGCCAGTCGGGACGATCTTTCCGATTTTCCATGGGAAGACCGATCTGAACCTGCCAGGAGTCAACACCCATATGGATAAGGTCCTCACGGAGAGCCGGAAGGTGGGAAAGATTCTGACGGGTGATGGTCGTTACAACACCGACTGATTTCCCATAGCGTTTCACCTCACGGATACCTGCTTCCGAACGATCGTAGGAACCCTCCCTACGAATATCATCATGAATCTCACGGGGACCGTCCAGACTCACGGCAACAGTTGAAACACCCGATTCGCAAAGAGAACGGGCCTGACTTTCCAGAAGCCAGCCGTTGGTTATGATATTCACGGCTATTTTCCTCTCTACCAAACGGGAGACTAACTGCGGAAGGTCACGACGAGTAAGCGGCTCACCCCCCGAAAGGGTGATCCAGCGAAGCCCCAGCGAGGACATCTGGTCGATAACATCAAGGGCCTCCTCAGTAGTAAGTTCATCAGGAAGAGCTTCCGCATAATAGAAGAAACCACAATACTTACAACGCATATTGCAAGCCATAGTAACTTCCCATACAGCGGTAACGGGATGATATTGTTCGTTTCTCATAATAAAAAGGTATTAATTGAGTATGCAAACTAGTTGATAATATGCAGGGGTATCTGTCATCAGGAACGCAGTGAAGGATCTCATTCCTCTTATTATCATACGAAGAAGAGATTCTTCGCTTCGTTCTGAATGACTGAGAGCAGATGGGTAACTCTGAATGTTCCCATGCTACTAATTTTAAGCTACATCGCCAAAAACTTATGGCAGCACAGCAGCTAAGGCAATAATCTTCTTAATCTTGCAAGTCTGGATGTAAATTAACGATCAGGCGGAGCAATTCGGCACGCCATCTGCGACCATCCCAACCGATATAATGCATCACTGTGGCAGTATGAGAACGTGAGTAATCTCCATTGGGAGCATGAACAAAATGATCGCCCTCAATCTTCATCTGCCATTTTTCACCGGCATCCGAGATATAATTCAAAGTTACATCTGTGTGACATTTCTTTTTGTCACCATTCTCATAAAGATAAAACTTACCATCTTTGTACTCTGCCGTATAACGACAATTTCTGTCCCAAGGAATGTAGTCAAGACATGTAGAAGCTGTTTTCGTCTCTTTGGGATTTTCAAGAGAAGTAAATACAAACCATTGTTTAACCATGATAAAAAATTTAAGTTAATATATAAAAACTCATTGCTAATTATATTGCAACGATATCTATTGTCAGTTCCGTTTCAGATGGTCACATATTCCTTACAAACAGTCAATAAATCATCCTTCAGAGGCGAAGCAGGAAGAGTCTCAAGAAGTTCCAGGGAACGGGCAAGTATATTTTCCCGTTTCAAATCATCCTCCAGGCTGGCATACAGACTCACACTATATCCCAACAGAAGGGCAAGACACAGGGAAGCGTCCTGTTCCGGAGTACTGCCACGCAGAGGATATAACTCATTCATTTCATCGTGAATATCTTTATTCAGCTCAGACAGATCGTCGGCATACAAATAACTGCCGGAACACTCTATATGGAGTAGGCGATGGGCCTGATTATGAAGATGAAAGATCTTATCCTGTAACTCCATTATACAGATCTGATTATCCTGTCAGACTACGGCTTTTACCGATTCCACATACCCGGCAGGCATATCCACACAGGCGCATCCCAGCATATTCAGACGGACAGCGATCTTACTCTTACCGTCAACGCTGACAAGCTCACCCACAAGTCCTGACAAAGGGCCCTTGATCACACGGACCTGTTCGCCACGGGCTAAAGGAGAACTGCTCATACATACGGCTTCCTTGGAATAGTCGAGCATAAAACGGAAACGCGCCATCTGCTCATCAGGTATGACGGCAGGACTGCTTTCACCACGCATCACCATATAGCGGCTAACGGTAGAAAGACTCAGAACTTCCACCCGTTCTTTCGGATCGGCATGGACAAAGACCATCATTGGAAGAAGGACAGATTCGATCAGTTTGCGGCGGTCACTCCATTGATGCATCTCCTCTTGAAGAGGGATGAAATTCTCAATGCCCATCTTGTCCAGATACTCCGATACTTTCTTCTCGTGATGCATACGGACCAAAGCGACATACCAGCGTTTTGAGTGTGCTACGCCTTCCCCTGTCCCATAGCTAGGCCCAGCATTTATAGATTTCTTGTTTGTTAGAATCATCTTTTTTTACCCCATGTTTGTCCGTTACTTCTTAGGTAACGGAAAGACACACATTCAAGGACAAACGGAATGGAAGCAGTGAAAAACATCGACAAATACGTGCTGGAAGGAGTTTGCAGCCTGCGAGAAGGGGTATATTCCTGTGGAAATATGGTATAACGGAAGCGGGACATGAAGATAATGTTTTTTCATGTTCAAAGACTTTTTTGCCTTATTTGCGGATAAAACGAAAAAAAATGGGATTTTATTTGTTTTTTATTTGTGTTTTTGTCTATCTTTGCGTCATATTTAAATCCGTTACCTAAGAAGTAACGCACATACTTTAATACTTATTATTAATGTTTTAGATATTTATAGCGCTCCCATCGAGCAGTTCTTCACGTAAGACAAATTCATCTTATTCACTTCCGTACGTTCCTTCAGTCCGAATCCCTTCAGGTAGATCTGGGTTGTCTTGATGGACTTATGTCCCAGCGACTCGCTGATCATTTCAATAGGGACGCCACGATATTTGGCGGTAGTCGCCCATGAATGGCGGAGCGTATAGGAAGTCACCGGAGAAGTCAGACGCAAAGCCTTTGCCAGTCCCTTCAAACGATTATTGAACCGGCGGAGGGCGGACTGGTATTCACGGTAAGCACGTTCGTCCTTACGTTTCTTGTCACCCGAAAGGATGTCGAACAGGTAGTCGGGACAATCCGGAAGGGAAGGCTGGTGATTACGGAGCTGGCTGATCATCTCCTGCGCCGTATCAAGGATTTCCACACTCATCGGGGTCTTCGTCTTGATACGGCTGTACCGAAGGATATTCTGATCCAGGGAAGACTTCTCAAGATGTGCCAGATCGGCAAAGGACATTCCGCAAAACTGGAACATCAATCCGGCAATGGCCTGCGTCCGGCGTAAACGGTCCGTCTTGGGATCCGCATACAGAAGCTTATTCAATTCCGAAACCGGCAACGCGCATTTCTGCCGGATATCGACTCCCGTATATACATCATGAAAAAGGCGGGGGACATACGGAGCCCTCCCCGATTCCACACCACGGTTATAAACACTACGCAGCATACGCATATAGGTAGAAACCGTATTCGGTTTCAGACCGCTCTCACTAAGATGCTGGCCATAACGGTGCAGACACTCACGCGTAACCTGACGGAAAGACACACTTTGCGTACCACAAAACTTACTGAAAGAAAAAAGGGCATTCTTATAGACATGCGCCGTAGAAAAGCGTCCCTCTTTTTGTAAACGACCGATGTATAGTTCCCCACACCGGCTAAATCCATTCTTACTTTTCATCTTATATCACTGGTTATTTTATATACAAGTATAGGGCGAAAATATGAAAATCCCATCTTCATCCGGCAGCAATTCTTAATTTTATTTAATTCAGGAATGGTGATAACAGCCAAATATCTGGCTGGGAGAACAAGAAAAACACGTAAAAAAAGAGAGGCAAAGGAAAAACGCCCGTTTGTAATAAACTTTGTTAAACGTTCAACCGCAAAAACCGTACTATTTATCAACATCACTTCCCGCGTATATACGCGCAATTTTAATTGGTGGCGAATAATTCTCATATCATTACACAGTAATATCAATCGGAATTTCCCTCATTTTGAAAAATACGAATATTCGTCCTAGATTTGCACTTCGGTTTTTAACTAATCGCCCATTTCTCACCGAGAAACACCCTCTTGGTTTTAAAGAAACGGGTCGTTGGTTTTAAAGGAACGGCCCGTTGGTTTTAAACCAAAAAGAGGCATTTGTAACTATTTGATTTTCAACTTCTTATAAAAGCAGAATTCCGTCCCCGTAACCCATGGGATTTTTCTCAACAAACAAAACGGAATTCATGACCCGAAGCGGTCTGATGCATATAATATTTATTTACAATTAAGAATTGAAATCCCATGGTTACAGTTACGATTACCATCAAGCCGTATCTGGCAAGGTATATGTACGTACGTTACGCGCAAAGTTTAGAACCCGAATCCGAAAGTCGCTCCTCACCTTCCTCGTCAGCCTCTCCCCGAAAACCGGTTCCTATCCATCTCTCCCACATCACTCCCATCTATCATTTTCTCTATCAGTTATCCGTCCCACATCCATCCAGAGCATCCTGGAAAGAAACAGGAAATATCACGTTTGTACTGCCCAATCCAGCCTACGGAAAGAATCCGGAAGTATATAATTATATCGGGCAGGAAAGCGCATTAACCATAGAAAAGGAAATCGAAGTGGAAATGAGGGCGGAACTCTATGAATTTCTGCTGGAGAATAAATTCAAAAACGGAATCATGTTCAAACGCTCGATGGAGCTTTTTGTGGAACATTATAATATGGAAGGTACAGTGGAGGAAGAGAGTTTGATGAGAGCGTTTAAGAGGTGGAGGAAAAAAGTGAAAGAAAGCAGACTCGTATAAAAAACTCCAAAATGACAGTACAAAAAATAAAATAAATGAATAAAATATTTTCCACAGAATTGATTTTATCCTAATTTTACAGACATTTAATCAGTAAAGAAACAGGAGGAACCTTAAAATGAACAGCTTTTATCCTATGATAATATTTATGTGGTCAATTAACAGCCTGCACAATGTGTGGTTCATCGGTAGCGGCATGGCATTCCTTATATTATTAGCATTGTTTCTTTCTTATAAGAACAGACTATGCAAGGCTGAGAAAGAACTGGCGGCTATGAAGACCAAAGGCATCCCGATCTCCCCAAAACCTCAGATTACCCTCAAAGGCACCCAAAAAGAATGCAATCCAATAGAAGAAGAAAATGCAACCCTATTTCGGAAACTTGACCTGATTGTTACTACCAAACAGTTATTTACCCGGCAAGACATATCACGTGACGATCTGATGAAATGTATCGGAGTTGATAAAAACCGGCTGGCACGAATCCTGCAACAAAATGCATATACTAATGTTACGGGATATCTCAACAACAAAAGGTTGGAGTATGCCGTCGAATTACTTAAAGCACATCCGGAATATAATATTGTTACCGTTGCGAACATGTGCGGTACGAGCATCTCCAGTTTCAACCGAATATTCAAAAGTAAATATAAGATGACTCCAAACGACTTTAAACATCTTTTGTAAAACACTGACAATTAGTATCAACGGACAAAACAACCGAACCTTTGGACAAAATGACCGAAAAGAATTCCTCTAACTCATTGCAATAACGACATAATTTTGTACATTCGCCAAAAACGAATCTTATGATAAAAAGAATCCTGACACATTATGCGGCCTATCTGGATGAGTATCTGCGCCGCAAATTTCCACAACCTGAAGGAGTGGCAGAAGCGGGATTGATCGGCAGCAGTACGGACGAAAAGCCTTGCAAACTAATTGTTTCGCTGATCAACATCGAACGTGAAACGGCAGGAGGCATCTCAGCCGGCTTCAACCGCAACAGTTCGGATTATATGCGGACATATCCACCGTTGTTGCTGAACCTGGACCTGATGCTTGCTGCTATATATGACGAAAAGCGGTATACCGAATCATTGTCCGTCCTTTACGAAGCGTTGCTATTCATACAGTCTCATCCTTTTTTCGAACTGGACGGACAAAAATATACAGTAGAAATCATAACACTGTCGGCACAGGACATTAATAATATATGGACCACATTGGGCGGACAATATTATCCGTCAGTGATGTGCAAACTACGCAGGCTTGTAGTGGATGCAAAAGAAGCCGGAGGCAGCAGTGGTATCACCCGCGAACCGTCGGTCAATGTCACAACATAGAAAGCAGGAAACAGATGAACCGATTTACAACAATAGCCAGCATACGGATAGAACACGATTATTATGATCCGCCCGTAAACCGCTTCGTGGATTTAACACCGACATCCGAAGCCCAAAAGTTGATGAAACAGCGGGGAGTACTTTTCAGGAAAACAGACGTGAATGAGTGGCAATGGATAAAGTCCGATGATGTGCCGGGATTCGCGAATGAGGATAAAGCAGAGGTATCGGTGAGGGTGAATGATCCCCACTTCCTGCTAAAGATAGAAAGCAAAGGGTATATCCCCGGAAGCTGTTACAAGCTCAAACTGGAAAATGAAGATGTGGAAATAAATGCCGGCTATATATGGAAAAAGGAAGCTGTGGGGCGGAAACCGGGAAACGAGTTCTGCCGGATAGTTCTGTTACCAGAAGTCTGTAACCGGAAATTCACTGTCCGTTTTTGTCCGGGTGCTTATTATTGGGAGTATCTGTGTGTATTCAAAGATGAGAAGGATCTGCGGGGAAAAGACCTCAGCCTGAGAACTCTCAAAAACAGGATAGCTTTCAGTCCGCCGGAACAGTACGAGAAGTCAAATTTGGGAACCAATGTATGGAGGATTGTTTCCACAACGCGGATAAATGCGAAAGAACGGTATGACATTCCATTACACCTTTACATCGGCAATCAAATAGAGAGCCGGTTTGTTTCGCCGCCGCAAATTGGGAAATTTCAATCGGATATACCTTATTTTATAAGAGAGATATGCTATATCAATAAACAATAATACTAACTTTAAAACAAACAACTATGGGAAGCATGAAAACTCCCGGCGTCTATATCGTAGAGAAGAACGCCTTTCCGAATTCGGTAGTGGAAGCGCCAACTGCTATTCCGGCTTTTATCGGATATACCGGGCAAGCGGTAAACGGGAATGACGACCTGACGAACGTGCCATGGAAAATTTCGTCTATGACGGAGTTCATTCGGTATTTCGGCGGCGGACCGGAACTGAAGTTCGATGTGGACATAAAGGGCGAAAAACTCTGCTGCGAAGGAAAAAACATATATACACTGTATTACAACATGATGTTGTTCTTCGCAAACGGAGGAGGTGCCTGTTACGTTGTTTCCATCGGCAGCTATAAGGATGCATTAAATAAGGACTCTATGATCAATGCCCTGGAAAAGTTAACGCAGGAACAGGAGATTACAATCGTGGTCATACCGGAAGCTGTGAATCTGAGTAACAGCAAAGAACTTAAAGACGTACAGACGCAGATGCTTTCCCATTGTGGTTCTACGATGAAAAATCGTTTTGCCCTGCTTGACATCTTTCCAAAAGCGGATGAGAATACACGCATCGAAAGCCAAATAGATGTCTTCTGGAATCAGATAGGATCCAACTTCCTGTCTTATGGCGCCGCCTATTTCCCGTGGCTGAACACCTCGATAGTGGGAAATCGGGATTTGGATGGCGATATATTTACATGGACCGATAACGTTTATAATAACCGGGATAAAATTTCAAGCATTGATCCTGCTTTCTCTGATATCCTGGAAGCATTTTGTGAGAGGTCAGATGAATTTGAACTGAAAAAAGAGGAAGAAAAGACTGTAAATAACTATGTCTTCAAGTTTGATGATGTTGCCGAAGGAGATATAAAAGACAAGGAGGGACAAAAAATAATCGGTAAAATAGTAAAGATTGAGGCCCTGATTGAAGACGAGAAAACGGAACCGACAGTCAAAAAGATAAAAGTTATCTGGATTCCTTCTTTCAATAACATTGAAAACAAACAGGCTTTCCATTTAGCATTGTACAACGGCTCATCCGTTTACCAACAGATGATAAAAAGCCTGCTGAAACGCTTGAATTTACTTCCTCCCTCCGCTGCAATAGCGGGCATTTATACGATGGTGGACAATAGCCGGGGGGTATGGAAAGCTCCGGCCAATGTAACACTGAACTACGTAGACAGCCCGGCAGAAGACATTGATGACGACCAGCAGGCAGGGCTGAATGCTCCCACCCACGGAAAATCCGTCAACGTAATACGTACGTTCCGTGGCGAAGGTATCAAGGTATGGGGCGCACGTACGTTGGATGGAAATTCACTGGATTGGCGGTATGTGAACGTACGCCGTACCCTGCTCTTCCTGGAAGAATCTGTGAAAAACGCTGCCCGTGCATACGTTTTCGAGCCGAACGATGCCGGTACATGGATCAACATGAAGTGCATGATAGAAAGTTTTCTGCGAAGTGTATGGAAACGTGGCGGTCTGGCGGGCGCAACACCGGAAGATGCCTACGAAGTACACGTGGGGCTGGGTGATACCATGACAGGTGATGACATACTGAATGGCATCATGCGCATCACGGTACTGGTTGCCGTATCACATCCGGCTGAGTTTATCGAGATCACCTTCCAGCAGCAAATGCAGAAAAGCTGAAAAGAAATCAAAAATTGAAAATTAAAAGTTTTATATTATGGGAGAATACAAGACACCCGGCGTTTATATCAAAGAGAAGAACGCTTTCGGCAATTCTATCGTAGAAGTCGAAACTGCCATACCGGTCTTTATCGGCCTTACCGAAACGGCCCGGAACGGAAACGAATCTCTGCTGAACAAACCGGTACGGATTTCATCAATGACGGAATACATCATATATTTCGGAGATGCAGCTGCACCTAAGTTCACGCTTTCTATGGAAGACATCAAGAAAGAGGACAAAGAAGGGAAAACGGTGTTGAAAAGTAAAGCCCCGGAACGGATTTATACCTTGTATTATCATATGGTGCTGTTCTTTGCCAATGGCGGCGGAACGTGCTATGTGGTTTCATTGGGTGGTTACGACAAGACTTTATACAGTCAGTACACCGATAACAAAGAAACAGTATTTGCCAATATCAAAAAAGAACAGGATATCACGATGTTGGTAGTACCGGAAGCTATGAACGAGACGGAGCATTGGAAAAATATCTATGCAGATTTGCTAGGGCTGTGCGACAGCAAAAAATACTTTGTTCTGCTGGATGTTCCGATGGAAGCAAACGCCAAGGTGGAAGATATAGTGGAATCGTTCGGAACGAACATAGGCACAACCAACCTTCAATATGCTGCAGCCTATTATCCCTGGCTGGAAACTTCGGTACTGTCGGACAATGATGTCAATGAGAGAATGCTAGTCTGGGACTATACCGCAGACACTACTTCCACTGTATTCAGTGGTGATCCCAAAATGGACAAATACATTAAAGACTGTTTCACCAAGATAAGTAAAGGGAAAGACAACGCCACCGGTAAAGTACTGGATGCCAAAGGAATTGAGCAGGTCAAGAGTGACCTTCATAACTCCTTGATGCAGAACTGGCCACAATACAAACTGTTGGCAAAGAAGGTGAAAGACTCTTTGAATCTGTTGCCGCCTTCAGCCGCAATGGCAGGTGTATATACCCAGGTGGATAACACGCGCGGCGTATGGAAAGCCCCGGCCAATGTATCCGTCAACTATGTGAACAAGCCTGCAATCATCCTCACAAACGCAGACCAGGAAGTACTGAATATGCCGATGAACGGCAAAGCCATCAACGCCATCCGCACTTTTCCCGGTGAAGGCATCAAAATATGGGGGGCCCGTACCTTGGACGGCAACTCACAAGACTGGCGCTATATAAACGTACGCCGTACAATGACTTTTCTGGAGCAATCGGTAAAGAATGCCGCCCGTACATACGTGTTCGAACCGAATGATGCCAATACATGGATCAACATGAAGTGTATGATTGAGAACTTTCTGCGCAGCGTATGGAAACGCGGCGGATTGGCAGGTGCGACACCGGAAGATGCCTACGAAGTACATATCGGCTTGGGTGATACCATGACAAGCGATGACATACTGGAGGGCATCATGCGTGTTACAGTATTGGTAGCCATCACACGCCCGGCGGAATTTATCGAAATTACTTTCCAGCAGCAGATGCAGAAGAGCTAGGATAAATTAAGAATTATAAATTTAAAAATCAAAATATTATGGCAGATGATGGATCAGCACAGAGTACGAGTACACAGATGTGGCCGTTACCGAGTTTTTATTTTCAAGTAACTGTGGGCAGTCAGGGAGTGATGTCTTTCAGCGAGGTCTCCGGGCTTGAAACAGAATATGACGTGATAGAGTATCGTGCCGGAGACAGCAAAGCATTCACTAAAATGAAAATGCCCGGATTAAGAAAGATAAGTGATGTAACCTTGAAGAAAGGTATCTTCAAGGGTGACAAGAAGCTATGGACATGGCTGAACAGCGTGAAGTTGAATACCATATTACGTGAAACCGTTACTATCAGCCTTTTAGATGAAAGCGGAAGTCCCGTACAAACATGGGAACTAACTAATGCCTGGCCCAAAAAAATCACGGTGGAGGGCTTCAAGGCAGACGGCAATACAGCTGCTATAGAGACGTTGATTCTGGCGCATGAAGGAATAACAATCAAGTGATATGCCGGATAACGTCGCATCGGACTGGGCATTACCTGTGAACTTCTATTTTTTGGTGGAGTTTCAGAGTAAATTGGATCATTTCCAAGCGTCATTCACGGAAGTATCCGGTCTGGACATACAGCTTCGTACAAAAAATCATTCGAATGATACGGGAATGTGGATAAAAATGCCGGAGACTGTTACGTACGGTAACATCACACTCAAACGTCCTGTTGTTCCCTTAAAAGGGGATTTTTTCACTCAGTGGGTGAATAAATGCCTGAAGGCAGACAAGGACAAACAGATGATCCCGTATGACGTGATAGTCAAGCTGATGGACAAGGAAGGAAAGCCGTTAATCGGATGGAAATGCGCATATACTTATCCCGTTCAGTGGACATCAGGAGGACTGGATTCAAATAAAAGCGAACTGGCGACGGAAACAGTAGTCCTCACTTGTAACCGGATGGAACGTATCATATAAATTTAATGAATGAATTATGCCTGTTATTATAAAAGAAATACGCATCCGCACCGAAGTGGAGAAACGAATGATTACGGAAGTTCCGGAAGAAATCGTGCGGAAAATTGAAGAACGTGTGTTGGACAAGTTGTCCGCCAACGAAAGCGAACAACCTGCCGGACGACGATGGCAACGAAAGAAAAACGAACGGTAATGATGTAAAAAAACAGAACGGAATGGGAAAGATGACCATCACAGCCTATACGGACGAACATTTCGAGCGCGAATATAAATCTGCACTCGAACTTCCCGTCAATCCGGACAAGATGAAGCTCACAAAAGGAATCCGCTATGCAGAGGACAAGCAACTGGGCAGCCTGAACGGATCGAATGTCTATATCAATTACCGTCCGGAAACTCTTTACTTCGAATGCCTGTTCGACATGACCAATGCCATGGAAGATGACGACGAGAAAAAGCCTGTGCGCGAAGTGGTGAACAACCTTGAAGAACGCCTGTACTACTACAACAGCGAAGGACACCGTCCTTCATTTATCAGGATACAGTATGGCGATATCCTTTTCTTCGGGCAACTCAAAACACTCGATACGGAATATACGTTGTTCGACCTGGACAGTATTCCCCTACGTGCCGAACTGAAAGTAACACTGACCGGCTACTGCAGCCAAAAAGAGGAAAAGAAAAGATTCCCCAAACGCTCACCCGATGTATCAAGACTGGTCACACTGAAGGAAGGAAAAACACTCGCCGCCCTATGCTATGAAATATATGGTGATCCGCTCCTTGTGGGAGAAGTCGCCCGTTTTAATAACCTGAACGGCTACAGGAACGTACCTACCGGTACAAAAATCCTGTTGCCGATGCTAAAAAAAGAATAAGATTATGACTGAATCGCCTTCTGTACACAAAGACCGCGTACTGACTTGCTCTGTTTATTGTAATGGCAGCAAACTGAAAGATGAGTACGCATTAGTATCCGCTACCGTGCGTCTGGAACTGAATCGCATCGGAAAAGCGACGCTGAAGTTTAACACCGGGAATATGGACAAACAAACTTTCGAAGAGAGTGATGCCGACCTGTTCAAACCTGGTAACTCAATCCGTCTGGATGCAGGCGACACCGACAAGGAAAATACATTGTTCGATGGTTTGATTATCGGACTGCGTATTGCCACTGGCAAAGATTTCCGCTCCTATATGGTAGTGGAGTGCCGTGACAATGCCTATCCCGCTACGCAAGGACGCAAGAACCGGATCTTCGAAAAGAAGACGGATAGTGACATCATCAAGGAAACTCTGTCTGCTTATAGCAGTGTGGAAGTGGATTCCACCTCTTTTCAACACCCCACGCTGGTGCAGTATTACTGTTCCGACTGGGATTTCGCCCTGTCACGTGCCGACGCCAACGGATTGTTTGTCTTTACGGACGGAAAGAATATTCAGGTAAAGAAACCCCAAGTAAACGGATCACCTGTACATACTGTGACTTATGGCGTTGACCTGACTGCTTTCGACCTCGAACTGTCCGCCAATGACCAGTTCACGCAATACGAAGCCGTATCATGGGATCCCGCTACACAGAAAGCTGTAAAAGTGTCCGCCTCTTCACCCTCTCTTAACAAGCAGGGCGATTTGCAGCCAAAAAATATGGCAACAAGTGATGGTCTCCTGTTACAAACCGATGCTCCGACAGATGAAAAGGCGTTGAAGCAATGGGTGGACAGCATGGCGCTGAAAGCCGGGTTGGCACGTTATCAGGGCTCATGCGGTTTCTATGGTACTGCTAAGGTAGTACCAGGATGTATCATCGAATTAAAAGGGTTGGGCAAACGGTTCAACGGTAATCTGTATGTCGGCTCAGTCACACATACCATCAAAGATAACGAATGGACAACCGAAGCGGGCGCAGGCGTTTCTCCTCTGAACATAACGGATGAAGCAGACGTGGTATCCCCCTCCGCTTCCGGCTTCCTGCCGGGTATGCAAGGACTTCACACGGCGGTAGTGAAGAAACTGGACGGAGACCCGCTGAAGGCATATCGTATTCAGGTAGAACTACCATGGCTGAACGGACAGAACAAGTTACTTTGGGCAAGACTTTCTACCATGTATGCCACCAGTGCTGCAGGCAGCTTCTTCCTGCCCGAACCCGGCGACGAGGTAGTGATAGGGTTTATGAACGAAGACCCCACCCATCCCATCATACTGGGCGGAGTGTATGGTGTTAAACACAGGCCACCTTATGAGTTCGAAGCAAAGAATGATACAAAAGCAATCGTCACCCGTGAAAAGATGCGAGTTGAATTCAATGAAGAAAAGAAAGTGATCACAGTTTCCACTCCCGGAAAGAATATGGTGGAAATCAGCGACGACGGAAAATATATCAAGCTGACTGACCAACACAAGAATGAAATTGTAATGGACAACAATGGTATTTCTCTTTCATCGGCTAAAGATATCAGTCTGAAAGCTAAAGGTGACATTAAGATGGATGCCAATATGAAAATCAGTGGTACTGCCAAGTCAGATATCAGCCTTGATGCATTGAACGTGAAAGTACAGGCAAAAGTGGGTGCATCTGTCAAAGGGAATGCTACAGCAGAATTGTCAGCTTCGGGACAGACTGTCATTAAGGGAGCAATGGTGATGATTAACTAATGGAGGATGAAAAATGATAAACATAAATAAGAAAGAGAGGACATTATGCCACCGGCAGCAAGAATAACAGATATGCACACCTGCCCAATGCAGACCCCGGCGTTTCCCTCGCCGATACCGCATGTGGGCGGACCGATAGCAGGTCCATGTGTACCAAACGTACTGATAGGGAAAATGCCGGCAGCCGTCGTAGGCGACATGTGCGTTTGCGTAGGACCGCCGGATACAATCGTAAAAGGCTCGTCCACCGTATTGATAGGCGGAAAACCGGCAGCCCGAATGGGTGACAGCACTGCACATGGCGGCACAATAGTCGCCGGATGTCCGACAGTGCAAATTGGAGGATAAAGAATATGAGTAAAAAGGATATACTATTAGATAATAACGCCTTTTTGGGTGTGGGCTGGAACTTCCCGCCCACACTGACAAAAGACGGTGTAAACATGGTCTCCTACGAAAAAGACATCGAGCAAAGTCTGCAGGTCCTGCTGAACACGTCCCCTGGCGAACGTGTAAACCGTTACGAATATGGTTGTCCGCTCCGCAAGTATATCTTTGAGGTGACAGATACGGAAACAGTGGTGAGAATGCGGAATGACATCACACGAGCTGTTACCCTCTATGAACCACGTATCCTTCTGGAGGAAGTTTCCTTTGAACTGAAGGAGGAAGGAGTATTGTTGATAAAACTGACATATACCGTTGTTCGCACGAATAATCGCAGTAATATGGTGTATCCGTTTTATTTGAATGAGGGGACGAATTTAAAATATTAGCCATCATAAAACGAAACGGAAAATCTCTTCTTTTAATTATAATAAATTAAATATAAAGTGTAACTCAAACAAGCTAATATGAAAGATTACAAAGAACAAAATAAGCCTATTTGTAGAACTATAGGAAATAATCAGAATAGAAAAGTTCCAAATAGTTTTGTTACAAACAACAAAAATTCTTCTTTTCCCCATATTGCTTCAACTTTGCAAAGATTTCCTTATCGTCAATTAAATGATAATGAATGGTCCATTGTACAACAAGCAATAAGTAATGCTTTAGCCATATGCGAATCAAATCTTGAGCACCCTGGTGAATTTAATGCCCAAGTTGGTATTGCTTTTAATCGCCGTAATGTATCGCAACGTACATACATTCCTCAATTGACACGAATTTATAATCTTCTTAAAACTTTAACTCGTAATAATTTTATCATTGACGAAAACCCTGCAGAGGGTTATTGCGCACAAGTTAATCCTTCAAATTCTAATCATATAATAGAATTAGGAACCCAATTTTGGACCTTGTCAGACACTGGAGAAGATTCTCGAGCAGGAACTATTTTACATGAAATAACTCATTTTACAGATGTAATAGGTACTGATGATCATGCTTATGGTGATGAAGCAGATGTACAATCTCCTTTGGGGCTTAGTTCTACTTTAGGTGGTAATAATGCTGATACATGGGAACATGCGTTAGAAAACAGCTATGATTTTTAATTTCAATGGCAACATCCTGCAAGCACAGCGGCATACTCCGCACCGACTACAAAACAGACCGTACACGGCTGGACAACTTCCCTGCCTTGGAAAGCGGCTGGCAGGAATTGCTATACTGGCTTATGTCCTTCGGCACGAACCTCCACTACCACGAAGACGACAACACTGGAACGCTTGGAGAATTGTTTGAAAACCAAGTGCTAACTGTGCTAACAGACATTCTACAGAGAAAGGGTTCAGCCTACGAAAATTCCTTTACCAAAGCACGGGGAACCTCCGGTCAAATAGTCTGTACAGAGAACTTGCAGGAAAAGATCAGGGAATGGATGACTCGTCTGGAAAACTACATCAGCAAAAATTGGAAAACCGGAAAGGACGAAAGTACTGCTATGCAAGCTGCCAGCTCGATAAAAGAATTACTGGAGAAGTCGATGCCGGTTGAAAAGGAAGCCAACGAAAAGTCTTATTACCGAATGCTCCATACCGTCAGCTTTTTACAGAAACATGCCGGCTACTACCTGGACTTGATAGAGAACAGTGGCGATATGGATGGAGCACTGGCACTGCTGCTAGTCTATGTAAAAAACTACTGCCACATTACACAATGTTTTAATGAACGGTTGAGTTCTTTGCCGGAACTTTATCGCAAGCAAGTGCTGCATGTATGTCCCTGCAGGACAATGCAGGACAAGGGATCTGTAGTTATCACTCCCCAAGAGGATGAATCTGATTCTAAACCGATGCAGTGCGCCGAGGTGAATGCCGTCTATATCACACGGAAAAATGGGCAGGCGACGGGTATCCGCAAGCAGACCGTGGCATTCAAAGACGTGACCATAGCGGAAACGCTGTTCGACGACAATCACAGTACTCCCCTATCACTGGGCTGGTTGTTGGAGTCATCCATGTTTGTATTAAGTGAAGGTAAAAGGATGGTCAACGTCTCCTTCCGTCTGACTACCGGCTCTCCTATACCGGATAACTTATCATCCCAAAGCTTCAACCTGCAACTGAGTAGTACGGAAGGCTGGACAGAATATACCTGTATCTGCCACATCGATACGATCGGTAACACACCCCGACTCCGCTTCTGTTTCACAATCACCCAGGATGCACCAGTTCCGACACCCTGTACCGAAAAAACGCACGGAACAGCGACCAAGTATCCGGTTCTCCGCTTATTGACCAGTAAAATACGCTGCCCTTATGATTGGGGTATCCAAATGAAATTTAACGGCGTCGAGATACAAACAGAAGTAACCGGTATCCACAACTTCAGCTTCTATAACGAACTGGGTGAAGTAGATACTACACAACCTTTCTCTCCTTTCGGCATGCAAGCGGAAAAAGGTGCATGGTTTCTTTTCGGCAATGAGGAGATGGGGCTGAAACTTTTGAAAGAAGTACGGTTAAAGGGCATCTGGAAAAAGCTGCCCGGAACGAAAGCTGAGTTCGACAAAAGATATAAAGATTATGCCGTTTCCGGACAAGCCATAGACTCAAGTTCATTCACGATCCACACGGAATGGCAGCAAGGAGGGAAATGGCACGCTTGTGTGGACGATGAGCAGCATCTGTTCGTACCCGATCAAAAGGGAAAACGGTCACTGAGTCATGCCGAGATCGTTTTTGACTTCTCACCTCAAAAACCTCTGACGCGCAACGCAGTCTCCCATTACGAATACAGCCGTAATTGCGACGGATTCTTCCGTGCTACCCTGCAAGCTCCCATTATCGGCTTTGGTACGGATGCTTACCGCACCCTTTATACTGAAACGATGATACACAATAGCCGCTGCAAAGAAAAGAAACGAAAAGATCTGCCTTCAGAACCGATTATCCCCGTACTGGCGGATGCAGAACTTTCCTATATTGCGTCGGAAGAAATGAACTTAAGCGATATAGCACATTCAACCATCCGTCTGAGCCGAATCACAGCATTGTCGGAAGAAGAATCCTTCTCCGTCAATAAGGAAAACGTACAACCATTTCTACCTGTGGCTCCGGCAGACAACCTGCTATATTTCGGTTTTCTCTACGCACAGGGAGAACAGACTCTACGAATGTACCTTGATATGGTCTTACCTCAGGAAAAGATACCGTTTTACAATCCACAACCGGACAAATGTATAAAACTGGCATGGGAATACTGGAACGGGAATAGCTGGCAACCTATCCCGACCGAATCAGTCAGAACCGAAGAGAGCCAGGGGCTGACACAAAGCGGATTCGTGGAAATCAAGCTACCGGAAAGAATAAATAACGGTCATACAGACAGACAAGGTAAAGTATGGTTTCGGGCCACCGTAACAGGTGATGCAGACGCCTGCCTCGCTGTGCGCAGTATCCAGACAAACTGCACTCGCCTCGAAACTTTGAATGACCTCAAGGACAAGCCTGCCGAAACTGAAACCGAGGCGGCCATACGCCAAAGCTCGCGTATCAGCAACCGCCACCGGGCAATTACGATAAAAGACTATGAACGTCTGGTGATGGAGCACTTCCCTGAAGTGGACAAAGCGCAATGCATCCCCCCTCAACCGGAAGAACAGAAAGAGCAGGTTACAAAAGAGATCCGCCTCGTAGTGTTCAGTCATACGGAAGATGCCCGTTATTTTCTCTCCCCGGTATGGAAATTAACAGAGATACAACGACTGATCCGACAATACACCTCTCCTTTCGCCCGGCTAAAGGTAATCAATCCTGTTTACGAGCAGGTGAATGTTCATTGTAAGGCTGTTTTGTGGGATCGTGTTCAAGACGAAGGCAAGGCACTCCGGCAACTGACTATACTGGCACAGAACTATATCGCACCATGGTATCGGAAAGGAGAAATTCCGGTACTCGGGCAACATTTCTCCTACAAGGAACTGCATGCCCGAATGGTGAATCATGAGGACTTGATGAAACTGGTCGTCCTGAAAGTGAACGGCAAGAGCCTGTCGCGGGTAGATATGGATACCGAGGATATGACCTTTAAAGGTAAGCAGCCGTGGAACATACTGCTCCCGGAGATTAAAATAGAACTACTTTCTCCCCATGACGGCATTAACAATGCCGAGATCGGGGGCAACTTCATAATTGGATAGCATATGGACCGGAACAACCGAAAAGACAGAAATACCCTGAAGGAATACTTCAGAAAAGGAGCAGTGCCAACCGAAGAACAGTTTGCCGGACTGATAGACTCTGTGCCGAACCTCATAGAAGACGGACAGGTAGTGAGAACCGCCACCGGCTGGGCATTCTACCCGATAGAGGACGGTAGCATTGACATCGGTCTCTATACGGAAAAGCCGGACACCGGAATGGAAATGCCCATATGGACGTTCACAGTCACACCCGAAAAGGAACTGACAATCAGGAATGCAAAGGGAGAAACGATGATGAAAGCTACACAGAACAAATCATTAGTACTACTCGGCAGCCTGACAGTGGAAAACGAAATCACCGCATCGGCTTATCAGACAACAGGCGGAGGAGGAATCACCCCTGGCGGCAAGGGATATCTCACCATTCCTGCCGACAAACAGTGGCACGATTTACCGATAGACATATCCCGAGAAGGTTTCGGTTGCCGTGTATACTGCATCTATGCTTCTTTTCGCGAACAGCATACGGGACTTTGCCGACTGACACGCGCCACCGCCCTCTGGCTGAACTTTATGGAACAACGGATAGAATCTCCTCAGAAACACTGGTGGGGATGGTCGGGCAACGTCCGATTCCGCTGGCAGATGCGGGAAAAAAATATATATCTGCAAATGCGCACCAAGAAGCAGTTACCCTCCGGCGAAGTGCACTGCCGGATAGTGGAAACATACAAAGGATGAGTACCGACACTGACCAGGAAAAATGAAAATGGATGATCAACACCCTTATATCAAGCAACAGGCGGAAGACGAGAGTTTGTATTCACACCTGCAAAAAAAAACGTTGGAAGAAGTACAACGTCTCTCGGGAAAGGTATGGACAGATTTCAACGCTCACGACCCCGGCATAACTCTGGCAGATATCGCTAACTATGCACTGACGGAAACAAACTACAAACTCGGTTTTGAGACGGTGGATTACCTGACCCCAAAAAACGGAACATTTGAACCGAAACTTTTCGGACTATTTCCGCCCGAAGAGGTTTACACCACCGCCCCAGTTACCTTGGAAGACTACCGCAAGCTATTCTTTGCCCACATCCCCGAACTGGATAACGTATGGGTGGAGTGTGATACGGCAACCGGAGGATACACCGTCAGAGTGGTTCTCTCCCCATTTGAAGAGAAGAACGAAAAAGCTGTGATAAAACAGATTAAAAAGGTCTACAACAGCCATCGCAACCTGTGCGAATTCCTCGGCGAAGTAATGATTGTACACCCCGAAGAACTGGAATTTCATGCAGAATTCGAGATAAAACCTGGTGAGGATGCCTCTATAGTACTGGCAAAACTATACGGAGTCATTTTGCGTTACCTTTCCGGTGGAGTATACATCTCCACACCGGAAGAACAGTCCCTCTCCGGTATATCACCGGAAGAATGGCTGGAAGGATCGGAAGATGCTGTACGTGTTGTCATTCCCCGACAGCAGAATACTGAATATGAATTATATAAAAAACTCTGGCTGGTGGAAGGTATCCAATCGTTCAGCACCTGCTATCTGATGAAGGAAGGCAAGCCACTGACCGACTTTTCCGGAGGGTTCAGTCTGAAAATTCCAGACAGGGAGCAAGACTTGAAGGTATGCATCCGATGCGGACGTTCCGTAATGGAGGTCGATATAAAGAAGTTTACAAGACATCTGGAAGCCTTTTATTACACCAAAGGACACATCCGGACAAAGGAAAGTAATAGAAAAGGAGTTGATTGGGGAAATATGAAAGGAACTTACCGTGACATCTTCGCCTATTCGCCTATCGCCGGAGAATTCCCTGCATGCTATCGCCTCTCGTCTGACCGGGAAACGCCCACTTCCTTCGAAGCGTACCTAAAATGGTATGACCTGATCATGCAACGGGGACTACAGGAAATAAAGGAATTGCCACAGCTGCTCTCCATTGAAACAGAAGACAAGGGTATTCACTCTTTGCGAAACATCTATGCACTGAAAAGTCGCTACCTGAATTTTCTGGACAGTCTGTACTGTGTGGAGAGCCAGCCGGTATGGATGGAAGAGTTTGGGAATTATGGTGAAACGGAAGAAGCTATCTTGTGCCGTCGCACGGGTTTCTTACGGCACATCGCCCGTCTGACCAAAAACCGTGCCCGGGCAAGAGATATATCCGATGAAGATGGAAAAGAGAATATAGCTACAGTAAAGGAATGGTTCTGCCGTCTGCTGGCCATCAATCGAGATGAAAATCGGTCCGTTGGCAACATTCTGCCCGGACACAATCTTGTACTGATGAGGACGGACGAGAAAAACAAACGCTTTCGTGACCGACTGACTGCTATGCTCATCAGCGAAAGGATGCTGGACAGCAAACATGTAGAAACGATTCGTCCGGTAAAACTAACGGATGATAAAAAAGAGAAACTGGAACAATACGGAAAACTGCGTACGGAACTGCCTGTATTCAACCATAACTTCATCAGCAGCGGACTGTTTCGAGGCGGTACTTTCCTGGACAACTACCGCATTGTTCCGGCAGCTGAGAACGAATATATGCTAGCGTTCTACAATCAGGAAGAAAAAAGCTGGATGAACTTGGGACGTACCGATGATAAGGTGCAACTGAATCTGCTTGCCAACATCCTGCACCGCTATCTTCGGGAACTAAACCAGGAATGCGAAACGCTTTACATAGTAGAACCGGTGCTCACCGATACCAAGCAACCATTTATCCTATCACTCGTACTCCCTTCATGGACGGCACGTTTCCACACGCCTCGTTTTCGGGAAGTATGCCACGACTTGCTGCATTCGCTACTGCCCGCTCACTTGAAAGGTACCATCTATTGGTTAGGGGTGTCCTCTATGCAGGAGTTTGAAGATGGTTACCGACTATGGCGAAAAGCGTTGGCGAGACAAAATGCAGACGATGCACAGATATTATTGGAAAGTATAAACGAAATATTACAAAACGCTAAAGAATACCAACTACTGAATGATACTAATTGATCATATATCGTTTGAGTTCACCGCAACAAATGAACAGTTCGCACACCAATTGTATGCGGACTGGAACCGTTTTTGCCGTAATTGTTTTGAAAAAATAGTGGAAGAATGCTTGTCTTCTTATGATAAAGACAGAGTGCTTCACGAAATAGAACTGCTGGAACTGGATTTGGGTAGCATTCCGGAAGAGGATTTCTACCGGGAATTCCCCCGCCGGCTCAAAGAAGAACTATTCAAAGTCCTGCCTTCATGGAATATACAGACAGAAGACGAAAAGAAAAAGTCGAATGCCTCACGGCTGGAAAACCTGCTGTTCTATCTGGAACACGGCTATCAGAAAAGCGAATGGGCAGACAATGAACTGGATCTGACAGAAGAATTGAATTGGGCGCTTTCACAACAGGGAATATATACAGAGATGATCGTAAATCTCTGTATGAAAAAGGAATACACTTTGCGCCGCATACTATGGCAGACAAATGATGAAGGAACTGAGATGATTACTCTTGTCGCCACCCATTTATCAGCAGACTGCCTCTTGCAAAGTATAGCACGTGTGGATTTCCGTCAGGCAGCAGTATTGTCTCAAACGGTGGACTGGCTGCAACGTAAGGCCAGCAGATTCTCATTTCTCACCGGAAACAATATGCCCTTGTCGACGACCTTGTCAAAAGCACTGTTACTCTTTATACAGGATGAGGATACATTGGGCGGACGAATATTGACTGAGAAAGAAGTGATAAATAAATTCCTGTCTTATTTGCATATCGTGTATACGGGAAAAGCTGACTTTCAGAGCAATGCGGAATGGACGAATTTGGCAACCTGTATCATAGAAGAAAACAAATCCAAAAATACTGTAAATATGAAAAATGAAGAATTGAATATACCGGACGAGGCAAACAATCTGCCGGTAAGCGAACAGTCGGAAATATGCGAAGTCCTTTTCATTAGTAATGCAGGTCTTTGCCTGCTGTCTCCCTGGTTTCCCCGTCTGTTCGATATGCTTGGTTATCTGGATGAGAACAGAAGAGATTTTAAAGATATGGCATCGAGAATCCGCGCCGTGTTCCTGTTGCAATACTTCATTTCTTCGGAAGAAAAGGAATATCGGGAAATAGAACTGGCGTTCAACCGACTGCTTGTTGGCTTGCCCATGTATATCCCGTTGCCGAAGCGGATGGAACTGACTGCAAGGGAAAAGCAGACTGCCGACAGCTTACTGTCAGCTGTGAAAAGCAATTGGCCGAAAATGAACGGAACTTCAACACAGGGATTCCAACAATGTTTCATCGCCCGCACCGGACATTTGGAACAGCAAGAGAGTAAATGGCTCCTGACCGTGGATGACAGAGCATTCGATATTCTCATCGAATCTATTCCATGGGGGTTCAGACAGATACGTTTCCCATGGATAAAGAAATGTGTACAAGTAATATGGCATGAGAAATAAAAGTCTACTATCGCATTATAAATAAAAGAATAAAAATGGAAGCAGAGAAAGTACATCAGGAGAAAGTGACGCGTACCATACAGCAAAAGCAAGATAGCAGCGGAACCATGCAATTTGTCGATAATCGCATGATAAAACTCCCTTTGCAACGGGTTGATGCAGACGACGAAGAAGATGCACTGCAAGGTAAATTTGAGAATACTGTCCAGCAAAAACCGAACAACACCGGACTGCCGGACAATCTGAAATCCGGGATAGAAAGCCTTTCGGGATTCTCTATGGATGAGGTGAAAGTTCATTATAACTCTTCACAGCCCGCTACCGTACAGGCGCTGGCTTATACACAAGGAACAGATATCCATGTAGCACCCGGACAAGAGCAGCACCTGCCTCACGAGGCATGGCATGTGGCGCAACAAATGGCAGGAAGAGTGGAGCCTACCACAGAAATAGGCGGCATGCCTGTCAATGACGACTCCAGTTTGGAACACGAAGCAGACACAATGGGAGACAGAGCAAACAGTTTGTAAAATAAAGAACTATGCATGAATATATCAACTGGTTCAACCTGGTCTTGACAACAGCCATTCAACTTTATTTCCAACAGGAGTGCGAATACTCCACGCTGAAAGAAATAGAACCACCGGCAAACGGCTGGCTGGAAAAAACGACAGGTATTTCTGATATAGCATCAGATGAGCGGATTACCATCATGCTTGCCTTAATGCCTCATGTATGCCCGCAAATATTGGATATATTCTTTGTACAAAATAAGAATTTTGACCGACCATACACTGAATTTGGCGGATGGAAAGGTTTGTCACACAGCGGATTCCTACCTACTGGCGAAACGGTGGCTTTTATTCTTGCCGGAGAAGATACGGAAAAAAGAAAGGAGGTTACCAGACTTTTCAGAAAGGACTCCTGGTTGTATACAAAGAATATTCTTCGTCTGGAAGGTGCCGGAGAAGGGGAACCTTTTCTCAGTGGGCAATTGCGTGTATCGGAAGAATTTTTGAGTCATGTCTTGCTGGAAAAGGAATATAGGCCGGATTATACAATAGGTTTTCCCGCCAAACGCATTACCACACAACTGAACTGGGAAGATATGATAATGGATGATCAGGTAGCTGCCCAACTGGAGGAAATCAACGTATGGATTTCTTCCGGTAAGACTATCATGGAAGATTGGGGATTGTCCCGCATCCTGAAAGCCGGATACCGTTCTTTGTTTTACGGTCCTCCGGGCACGGGAAAAACATTGGCAGCGACTCTACTCGGTAAGAAAAACAACCTGGATATATACCGGATAGACTTGTCTATGATTGTGTCCAAATACATCGGAGAAACTGAAAAGAACCTGGCAAGAGTATTCGACCTTGCCGAGAACCGAAACTGGATTCTCTTTTTTGATGAAGCGGATGCCTTATTCGGCAAACGTACTTCCACCAATACATCCAATGACCGCCATGCCAACCAGGAAGTGGCATATCTGTTGCAACGGATAGAAGATTTTCCCGGTATAGTCATTCTGGCAACCAACCTGCGTTCGAATATTGATGAAGCATTCTCCCGGCGCTTCCAGTCTGTGATTTATTTCCCCATGCCGACAGAAGAACTGCGGACAGAACTATGGAAAAAAATGCTTCCTAAAGAATGGCTGGGAAAAGATGCGGATGAACTGACAGGTATCGCCGCCGAAACGGAATTGTCCGGCGGCTCCATTACGAATGTAGTGCGACGGTGTGCATTAAGCATCATTAAATCAAAGGAGAAACGACTGAATAAAATGATATTGAAAGATGCATTGCATAAAGAAAGATTAAAATGAATGCTAATGATTGTATCATCGTAATACAATAATGTCCCAATGGCATTACCATTGGGACACATAAAAAGCAGTCTTATCATTCACAGAATCAGATGAAGGCAGAACTATCTGTCCGATTCATCATCTCTCCAATGTTCAGGTTTGTTCAACTCATCCGAACACCTGATCTTTCCTTTATCCACATCAAATCCCTTCGGACTGATTGCCTGAACCATCCAATAATCCGAGAACTGTTCCAGTATCGGGTAAGGAGTTGGATAACCCAGACTGGCTGCATCCGGTATAAAACCATATTTCGGATAATATTCTTTATGCCCCAATACAAACACAAGGCACGAACCTTTTTCCTGTAACCTCTCTATGCCTGCCCGTATCAGCATTCCGCCTATACCCTGCCGTTGATATTCCGGCTTGACAGCTAAAGGTGCAAGAATGTGCATCATCTGTTGTGCTCCCTGACCATCAAAATAGGCTCTGGTGAAGAGAATGTGTCCGACAGCCTCACCTTTGTAGAAAGCGAGCAACGAAACCATTGGTTCTGCAGTTTTATCAGCCAGCAGATCGGCTACTAACTGTGCTTCTTTGTCATAGCCAAACGCTTGTTTTTCAACAGTCATTATGCTGTCGAAATCATCTGTATTGGTCTCTCTGATTTGTATATCAATTGAATTTATCATTTCATTGTTTTTTTGAGCATATATATATGGCAGATAGTTATTATCCACCTTATAGACATACGATTATACTTATTATATAGAATATGAAAATAACCCTGGCAAGAATATGCCAGAGTATGAATTAAGGGATAACCTTGACAGACTGCCAAAGATTATTTACTTCACGGACTCCTTCTTAGCTTTACACATAGACCGCAAAGGTAATGCTTTCCATTGTATTATGCTATAGTTTGCAGCGGAAACTATCCGTCAATTTTATTTTTTTATTGATAGAAACTACTTTTATTTCATTCTCTCCTGGCTGCAACTCCACATTCTTCCATTCCAAAGTAGCATACTGATCCGGCATTGCCTTACCATAGCTTTTTCCATTGACAAACAGTTCCGCCCCGGGCTGATTAGTGAATACAGTAATCGTTTGCAGACGTCGGGAACGCACGGTGTTACGTTTTCCGGCCAGATAAAGCACAGGTTCTTCCTTGTTCCAGTTAGCTTTATAGAAATAGAACGCGTCCTTACGTACTTTCCGGTCAAAGGTAACCAGCCCCTTATCATTAATTCCCGGACGATCGCCTTCCGTACGGTGAGCCGCACCGAAATCAAACATATTCCATACAAAGCTACCCCATATATAAGGACGGGAAGAAATCGCTTTCCAGTTCTCGATATGATAATAGGTCTGCCAATTCTCCGGATGCCACCAACTGTTTGGCACGGATTTTACCAACGAATCCTGCTGATGATAAATGCTGGCACCGGCACCATACTCACTGATGGCAATACGGATTTCCGGATGATCTCTATGCATACCGTCCAGCCAGCGTCCTAAATCGGCCGGGGTGCCTCCATACCATCCGTCGTACCGATTCCATGCGATGGCATCCGTTATAAAATTCAAGTCACCCATTTGATTACTTGCCGAAGTGGTAGGACGCGTAGTATCTTCCTGATGCGCCAGCTCATTTAATTCCTTGATATATTCCACCGGATTATCACCGGATTCAAGCAGTTCATTGAACAGTCCCCAGACACAGATGGAAGGATGATTGAAATGCTGGCGGATCAGCTCCTTCAGCTGTTCTTTCCCATTGGCACGGAAAGAAGGCAGGTTGACAAATCCTTTATCATCATATCCTCCGGGACCGATAAAAGGTATTTCTGCCCAGACAATGATGCCATTCTTATCCATCAGATCATAGAAATAGGTAGCTTGCGGATAATGTGCCAGCCGAACCGCATTCACTCCCATCTCCAGCATCAAGGCTGCATCTTCTTCGTGATGTTGCGGGTGTAAAGCATTACCCACCTCACTCCTGTCCTGATGACGGCAAACACCGTAAAGAGGCAAATGCTTGCCATTCAGAAAAAATCCCTTATCCGGATCAATCCGATAAAAACGAAGTCCTAAAGGCTGCGTCACACAATCTACCAACTGCCCTCCTCTCGACAAGGATACCTCCGCCTGATAAAGGAACGGGTCCTGACGGCCATTCCACAGATGAGGATTATTTATCTCAAGTGTAAGTTCCTGCTGCAAAGCTGCATTCCCGGCAAGAGAAAGTGTCTGTTTCTGCTCCGCCACCACTTTTTGACCATCCAGCAAACGGACACCCAGTTCTACTTCCTGACCGGCATTATTGCCATTTGCCAAATCAACGACCGCCCTTACTTTCGCATATTGATGACTGACACTATCCTGTATCAGACGAACTCCCGGAGAAGCATAATTCAAAGGAGAAATACATGCCTCATCAGTGATCAGCAGATGTACGTCCCTGTAAATACCGCCATAAAAATTAAAGTCACCCACCAAAGGCATCACGTCCAGTTGTTCTCCATTATTCACCCGCACTAATATAGAGTTCTCTTTTCCATAATTCACCTCTCCGGTTATTTCAAAGACAAAAGCTCCGTATCCTCCACGATGTTCGCCGATATGACGGCGATTGATAAATACATCTGCTATACTGTTCACGCCTTCGAAGCGAAGGAAAAGACGCTTGCCTTGCCATTCGGGACGAATAAACAGCTTCTTTTCATAATTACCGATTCCCCGTTTATAGTCTGTCTTTCCGGACAAAGCATCCTGCGCATTCCAGGTATGGGGCAGATCTACTCTTATTTCCGACCCTTTCTGCACCTGATGCGAGAATCGGAACTTCCAGTTGTCGTTTAATAAAATATCCTGCCGCTGAGCAAAGAGCGGCATACTGCAAAACAGGAATAAAGCAACTGCCATCAAGCGGCAGCATGACATAATTGGTGTTCTCATATTATTTTTTTAATGATGATTTCTTCACTTTGATAAAAGAAGAGAGTGATTCAACTTTACTTTTATATTTTTTCTCATTGACTCTATTTTTGTTTTCTTCTTTATCTATCCGATGATCGAACAGCATACTTGCTTTCTTCACGTCCCCTTTCATCCATTCGGCATAACTAAAACGTTGGTCAACCGCATTGTCTCCCCCTTCCCACTGAATATAGACTTCATCCTTCGTCTTAACCTTCAGGTTGCTGAATACTTTCGCAAAGCTCTGTCCATCCAACTGTTCTCCAGGTTGTGGAATCTGACATAACTCGCACAAAGTAGGATACAAATCCACAAACTCAACCATCGACCGGATCTTTCCTTTTTTCATTCCGGGCACACGGATAATCAACGGCACATGAGTAGAACGGTCCATCAGATTATGTTTACCCACAAAATCATGTTCGCCCAGATTCCAGCCGTGATCTCCCAACAGTACCACAATCGTATTCTCCGCCAGGCCTAACTCATCCAGAGCGTCCAGCACTTTTCCGATTTGTGCATCCACATAGCTCAGGCAAGCATAATATCCATGCTTCACTTCCCGCTGAAAATCGGCATCACTCGTATCAGTTACCCGTGCATAAGCATATATTTCACTCGAATTACAAACTTGTTCCGGCAAGCCTTCCGGTCTGAAACGGTTGGGAGCCAAAGGTATCTCTTCCCGCTTATACAAATCCCAATATTTCTTCGGGGCATTAAACGGCAAATGAGGTTTCCAGAATCCGCAAGCCAGGAAAAACGGCTTGTTCATCTCTTTCATACGCCGCAGGTCACGAATGGCACGTTCTGCCAATTTTCCGTCATCGTATGCCGTATCCGGAACATCCGCTGACTCGCAAAACGGTCCGCGCATAGTCTTGGGATTGATCGTCTTGCCCGATTCCGAATTCATCCAAAGTTCCCATTTATTATATTCCGCCCAATAGACATCGTATCCATCCGGATGATTCCGGTAGGGAGGTTCGCTCCACGATGCGGCATGATCGCTCATGTGGTGGAAAATTTTACCATCCGAAACCGTATGATAACCATTCTTTGTAAACCATCCGGAAAGAGGTATCGCCTCCGGACAATCCTTGCTGGCATAAGCCGAGAAATTCACAAAACGATCGGGATAGTGAGGATATACGCCTGTCAAGAGGCTGGCACGGGAAGCGCCACTCACCGGAACATTGCAATATGCGTTCTGAAACAAGACTCCGCTCGATGCCAGACGGTCCATATTCGGAGTCTTGACCGCCTCCACTCCGTAACAACCCAGTTCGGGACGCATATCGTCAGCCATCAGAAAAAGAACATTCATTCTGGAAACATCGGAGACAGTGCGCTGCGCCTGCACAGCAGAGGCCATACAGCAAGCTGTCCCGCAAAGAAGGGTATATTTTACCGAAATAGCGTTCTTCATTTTATAGTTTAAATTTTCAAGACCTGCAATATACAAAATATTACAGGTCTTGCCTCTGTTTTTACTCAAAAAATTATTTAGTCCATACCGGATTCTGTTCCAGATTCGTATTCAGTGCCAGCTGCTTCAGAGGCAGCGGATACAGGTAATAATGTTCCTGCCATCCGAGCGGAGCGTCAAAGAAGTAAACATACCCTTCGTCATTGTTCGGTCCGCCGGTCACTTTCAGATTTTTAGCCGAAGCTCCCGTCACGTATGCTCCCAGCGGCCGTTTATTGACATAGTCTCCTTTCCTCCATCTGCGAAGGTCGTCCAGACGGAATCCTTCCCCCATCAGTTCCACACGTCTCTCCCTGCGTACCTCCCACAGAAGAGCAGGAACGGAAGGATCACGGGCCGTATCAAAATCATCCGTAATGTCTTCGACCGTCATTTTCGCTACATGACCGCGTGCACGAAGTTTATTAATGGATTTATCGGCAGCCGTCTGATCAAACTTACCTAATTCGCACATGGCTTCGGCATAATTCACCATCACCTCTCCTACACGGAACAAAGGCGCATCCGTCGTATTCACTCCGTTGGCATTGGTAGCTACGGTATGCGTATTATAGTACTTCCATACCCAGAATCCCATTTGAGAAGCATTCCAGCCCTGTCCCCAATTCTGATTCTTGAAGTGCGGCTGTCCCTGCACCGTGAATCCTTTGAAGTTGGAAGACGGCAAACGATGATAAGTCTCACCGGAGATTGTAGCAAGAAGATCTATAAACTCTCTGTCCTGCGCATCATCCGTATATTTCCAGTCAGCCGTGCTCGGACCATTTTCTTTCTTTACCATATAGGGAGGACATATCGTCAGATACAACCGGTAATCACGGTCGCGGAACTGTCCGTAAATCTCCTTATCACCGCCATACCGACTGGTGGTAGTACTTACCGGACGACCATCCGTACACAGATAACTGTCTACCGCATCCTTTGTCGCCTCAATATAAGATTCACCGGTACGCACCATACGTGTCAGACCATGCATCAACTGACCAGTTTCATAGGCTTTATACAAGATAATACCCGTCACCCCATCCAAAGACTCCGAATTGAAAAGCTCGTCATACTGTGGATGCACATTCGGATAAACCTTCAAGACTTCTTCCGACGCACGTACACATTCTTTCAAGTAAGTCTCGGCATCAGACAATCCATGATATTTCCGCCAAGTACCCTCGAACAAGGCAAAACGGGAAATAAGTGCCTGCACCACAGATATACCAATGGTGTTTTTGCCGTCGTCCGCACCGATATGTGTCTCCGCATATTTCAGATTGGACAGGATATTCGAAGCCACCAGATCGCGGTTATCCCGTTTGCCGTACAGCTCCGGACTGTCTTCTTTCAACGCATTCTCCACCCAGGGGATATCTCCAAAGCGGGAAAGCATCTGAAAGTATTTATATGAACGGAAGAAATAGCCGACACTACGCCAGTGCTCCTTCTCCGTATCATTCATCTGCGAACCGTCGATATTGTCCAGCATCAGATTTACCCGGCGGATATAGTCGTAATCCCATTCCTTGGCTTCATCTGTCGCCTTCGCCTTCTGATATGCCCACTGCCCTTCATATCCGGACAAACCTTTGATCATATTGTCCGACTCAAAATCTCCGCGGAATATTTCGTCTGTCTGCCCCGTATCATACGTATATCCGAAGAATACATTATATAATCCCCATGCATACGTTTTAAAGTTATCATAGGTAGTAAAGACTGTCGCTTCCGTCTGTTGTCCTTTCGGATAAACTTCCAGAAAAGAGTCATTCAAACAAGACGACATCAGCAAACAGAGACTAATGCCCGTACCCAGTATATATTTCTTCATAACAATTACTCTTTTAAATAGTGAAACAATCAGAATGAAAGGTTGATACCAAACGAATACTGCCGCATATACGGATAGGTAAAACCACGTTGTCCCAGGTCATCCGTTACCGAACGTTCCGGATCGAGTCCTTTCGGCAAATGATCGAATGTATAAAGATTCTCACCGCTAAAGAATACAGCCAGATTATTGACACCGATCTTATTCATCCACTTGGACGGGAAATTATAAGATAAGGTGATGTTCCGGATACTCAGGTAGGAACCATCCTGCAGATAACGGGTCTGAATACGTGTATTGGCAGCTGTATTTCCGGCAGCTTTCTCATACAGACGGGGGAAATAGCTGTCTGTGCGTTCCGGCGTCCAGTAATTCAGTTGTGTGTCATATACCGTCGTCCATGCATCATAGTGCGGATAGAACAAGTCATTCATAATCCACAAATCACGTTTGCCTACTCCCTGCAACAGGAAAGATAAAGAGAACCCCTTCCAGCTTGCACCACCGTGGATGCCATACTGATAACGACGGGTGCTATTACCGATGATCTTACGGTCGCCCGGATCTTTCGTCGTACTTGTGCCTCCGTTGATAATATCGTTGTCATCCAGATCTTTATATAGGATATCACCCGGATTCGGATTGTAGCCTTCCACTTTTGGAATGCCTGCTTTCAGCTTGCCATCGGCATCGAAATCATCAACAGTATACAGGCGGTCGGTAACATACCCCCAGATTTCACCCAGTTCCATGCCTACACGGTAAGTATCTTTATCGTTCTTATCCTTGCCGAAGAGACCTGTCTCGTTATTATACTTGGTAATCTTGGTTTTAGCATCATAAAGGTTGAAGCCCAGATTATATTTCACTTTTCCGATCTGGTCATTCCAGTCTACAGTGATCTCCCATCCTTTGGAACGAAGATCGGCAGTATTCTGCAAAGGAGCACTTGCACCCAGCACAGCCGGTAATTCCGCTCCCGGAGCGAGCATACCTTTCGTATCACGACGATACCAGTCGAATACAAGATTCAGCCTGTTGTTCAATAAACCCAGATCAAAACCGACATCGACAGTCGTCACTTTCTCCCAGGTAAAACTGTTACTGACCAATGCGGCAGGTTTAAGGGTAGTTACCTTGATACCCGAAACGGTCCAGTAAGCCTGCTCGGCATCCATACCCGGAATATAAGCGTAAGGAGTGATACTCTGATTGCCGATATTACCCCACGAAGCACGCAATTTTAAGTTAGACAATACGGATGTCAGCGGTTTCATAAACGCTTCTTCGCTCACACGCCATCCGGCAGAGACGGAAGGGAAGAAACCGAAGCGGCTGTTTTTCGGAAATTTGGAAGAGCCGTCATAGCGTCCGTTCGTCTCAATCAGATATTTGCCGGCAAAGGAGTAGTTGATACGATAGAATAATCCTCTTACCGTATAGCGTTCGAATTTATCTTTGGCAAAATAATCTCCCGTAGCCTGCGATATGGAAGGAAGGTCTTCGTTAATCATGTTCATACGCGACATTTCCGCATAGCGATAGTCACTGCTCTCCTGATTGAAACCGCCCATCACGGTGACTTCATGCTTGCCCCATGTGTTATTGTAGTTTCCGTAAAAGTTCAGAGCATTGTAATCGGTAATGCCGTTGGAGTTTTCATATTTAGAGTTTGCCGTCGAAGTCTCTTTCACAAAGTTACCTCCATGCGCATAATAGAACTTCTTTTCAAACTTGGTCTTTTCATTACTCAGATGGTTGTATGTATATTCACCCACCAGTTTGACGTTCTTCAAAGGAGTAATCGTTACCTTTCCGAAGATACGGATATTGTTTTTCTGGATAGTTGTCGGATAAGCGAGACTGATCAGATTTCGGGGAGTATTAATCGGCAGCTCTTCTCCGTCGATATTCATTGTTCCGGTAGGGAAATAAGACGGGAAGGCAACGGCAGCTCCCCAGATTCCATATCCTCCCGAAGTCTCCGGCAATTCTGATTTCGAGTTCGTGTATTTGATATCCAGTTCCGGAGTAATCCATGAGAATACGTCCGAACGGATATAAGAAGACACATTGTAACGTTTATACGCATCCTTGTCCGAGGCCAGCACTCCATTCTCATCGACCATACCGAAGGAGAAACGATAAGATATATCTTTCGTGCCGCCACCTACAGAAAGATTGTGCGTCTGCTGGAAACCGGTCTCCATCATATCATCAAACAGATTGGTTTCTGCCAGACTATAGCGCAATCCGTCCACCATTGCATACCCATCGGGATAAGCCGAAGGATTGGCATTGTATTCTTTCAATAAATCCAGCCACGTATCCACATTCTGTCCACTCTGATAGTTGATGGTTCCCATGTCTTTATAAGCCTGCACCGTCTGAAGCGGTGTTGCCTTACGAGGCATATTGGCAGGTCTGCTAAATGAGAAATTGTTAGAATAATTAATAGAAAGCCTGGTTGAATCCGATCCTTTCTTTGTCGTAATCAGAATGACGCCAAATGCGGCACGTGCCCCGTAGATAGCCGAAGAAGCAGCATCTTTCAAGACCGTTACTGATTCAATATCATTCGGATCGAGCATGTTGATATCCATTTCTACGTTATCCACCAGAACCAACGGTTTGCCATTCTTATCCAGACTGTTGACACCACGGATATTGAAACTCATTTCCTCTCCTGGTCTACCGGAGTTACCCGTAATCTGCAAACCGGGCATCGCGCCTTTCAAGGCATCGCTGACCGACACTACCGGACGGTCTCCCAATACTTCATCCATCTTCACACTGCTTACCGCACCGGTCAGATTCGCTTTCTTCTGTACACCGTAGCCTACTACCACCACTTCGTCAATCAGACGGCTGTCTTCTTTCAGAGCAATGTGTAAAGGAGTCTGATTTTTGACAACGACTTCCTGCGTAGCATATCCGATATAAGACACGGATAATCGTGCATTCGGAGTCACCGACAGAGAAAAGTTTCCATCCATATCCGTAATCGTGCCTTCCGTAGAATTCAGCACTTTCACATTGGCACCAATCACTCCTCCACCCGAAGGATCGGTCACTTTGCCTTTCAGGACAAACGCTTTTCCCTGTTCCTTTTCAGGCACTGCGGCATGGAATATGACCACCCGGTTTCCGTTTACTTCATAACTGATACCCGTACCGGTCAGCAGTTGGGCCATCACGTCATTAATCGTACCCTTGTCCACGTTCACAGAGACTTTCTTATTCAGGTCAATATCGTTATTGCGAATCAGAAAAGAATAATTTCCCTGCTTCCTGACTACTTCAATGGCTTCTTTCAAAGTAACGTTATCTGCTTTGACACTGAACTTCTTGTTTTGTTCCTGCGCTGAAAGTTGAAAACCTGTCAGGACATTACTTAGGGACAAAAGCAGAAACATCAATAATGTTTTTCTTATTATCAATCTCATTTTTTTCACTATTAAAGGTTAACATATAGTTATTTATCGTAGCTGCGGACTGCCGGTATATCTATCGGCTGTGTCCATTTTCTTTCTTCTTTCCTTTATCTTACCCCCTTTCTTCTATCGGTAATAAAGATGGTGTCACCACTGACTTTCCACGTGTATTGTTTCTCAACGTTGATTTCGCGTAATATATCATGAATATTCTGATTGCTGTCGAAGGAACCGGAGAAGTGTTCGGCCTTCAGACGTTCGCTTTCTATGCTGATCTTCACCTGGAATTTACGTTCCAGACGATGGGCAATATCAGCGAACGAAGCGTTCTCGAAGGTCAGTCCGCCGTCCAGCCAGTCGCAGGCTTTACTTGCATTGGTCTTCAGCTTTTCCATACGTCCGGTGTTCTTGTTATACAGTGCCTGCTCATTAGGAAATAATTTCATTACGGAATTAGCAGACGCCGATAAATTCACCCTGCCTTCCAGCAGAGACACCATCACATAGTTATCGTCATCATAGGCACGGACATTGAATACCGTACCGACTACCTGCACCTGCACATCGTTCGTCTTCACAAAGAAGGGAACCTCTGCATTTTTCGCTACCTTGAAGTATCCTTCGCCATCCAGCGTCACATTACGTTCGCGGATACCGAAACCACGGTGATAGCGCAATACAGATCCTGCATTCAGAGAAACCTCCGTCCCGTCAGGAAGAACGATATTCGTTCTCGATCCGGCAGGAACCTTGATTTCGTAAGGAGAATCGGCATTGGTATATACTTCCGTCAGATTTTCCGTATACGTATACCAGAAATAGTTGCAGCCGATCAGCAGGATAACGGCGGCAGCCACTTTCAACCAGACAGGAATCAGCTTCCGGACAGGTTTCGAAGAGGCAGGAACAATCATTCTCTCCTTTATCTGCACTAAATTGGAGTTTTCTATTTCTGCAAACGACGGCACGGAAGAAAGTGCCCATACGGCAGACATTTCCCGGAAAGTCCGAGCAGCTGCTTCATTGGAAGCCAGAAAGGCAAGCAACGTTTCTTTTTCTTCATCGGTGCTATTGCCCGACAAATAATTACTAATCTGTAATTCCAGTTCTTCTTTATCGTAATATTCTATCATAAACCGTTCTTTTTCTATGGGTGTATATAACTAGATACGCAATAAAAAAAGAAACGTTTAAAAGAAAACCGTTTTTTTTAAAGAAACATCAAAATAGCTATCATATAGGGAGTACCAAGGGATTCGCGCAATTTAGTCAGCGCAATTTTCATCTGCACCCTGACGGTGGCGACATTAATATTCTGCTCTTCCGCAATCTCACTGTACGACTTGCCTTCATACAGGCTTGCCTTAAAAACAGCACGGCATCTGGCAGGGAGCTCCTCTACTTTCCGCAGAATGATCTCGTTCATTTCACTGCTTTCCAATGCCTGTAACGGATTGTCGGAAGAAAGAATATGATTTTCAAGAAAAGCCCATATTTCCTCCATCTGTTCGGTCATCATGCGCTCATTAAAAGCGGAAGACCGCAAATAACTGATACTTGCATTCTGAATAGCCCGACGAAGATACGGAAGGGCAGGATAAGTGATATGGTGGCGATTCTGCCAAAAAGAAACGAAGACATCATTGACTATTTCGCCGGCGACTCTCTTGTCGTGTACGTAATAAACAGCTATCGCACACAGGTATAAATAGTACGTATGATAAATTTTATCAAATGCTTTGGTGCTACCGTGATTCAGTTGTTCGATTAGTTTTTCAGAGACTTCTGGTAAATTCATTCGTTCTTTTTCTTTAAGGGACGGGTGCAAATATAGCGATTAATTCAGAAACTCAAAATTCCGGTTGTTAAAACCGGAACTTTGAATCGTGAATTATAGCCCCATCGGTATCTTCAACAGATACCAGACGATAAACAGTAACGTCCATGCTGCCAGAATGCACAAGGAGTACCTCCATGTATATTTCAGCAACGATCCGTATGTGATCTGTTTGTCATATTGCCGCATATATGTCAACACCAGCGGCATATAGAATAAGAAAGGAGTAATGGCATTTGTCGAACTGTCTCCAATACGGAAAGCACACTGTGTGACGTCCGGCGAAATCCCCATCTGCGCAAACATCGGGATGAAGATGAAAGACATAAATGCCCATTTGGAAGTGGCGGATACCATAATCAGATTGATAAACGCCGTAAACAGGATAAACAAGATGAGTGCGGACAAAGGAGCCGGCTCAAAAGAAGAAAGCAGATCCGCTCCCATAATCGCAAGACACTTGTCCAGATGAGAATACTCGAAACAGGCAAACATCTGGGCAGCGAAGAAAGCAATAACGAAATACACACCCAGCAGTTTGATCGGCTGGGTAAGTCCTTCGATCACGTCATTATCGCTGCGATAACGACCGGAGCTGAATCCGTAAGCCATCCCCGTAAAGCCTGCGCCCAGAGATAGCAGAAACAAGATACCGGCTATGAAGGGCGAGTGCATCAAACCTCCGTTAACGCCACGCAGGATACCATAGGAAGAGAAAGTAAGCCACAAAATAAGGGCAACGTATATCCCTGCCACTACGACAGCCACCATCAGCGCACGACGTTCTTTCCGTGACAAAGGGCGGTAGGCTTCGACTTTCACACTACCCTCATATTTTCCTAAGTTCGGGAGAAGCCATTTCTGAGTCACCCAATAAACGATCCCTGTAATTACCACTGTCGAAGCGCTCATAAAGAAGTAGTTGCATAGCGGCTCCGTGTTTCCCTGATATCCCATCAGTGTGAGTGCGGCTTCCTGAGTGGTATGCGCCAAGAGCGGGTCCATCGTACTCAATACGATATTGGCACTATATCCGCAGGCCACGGAAACGTAGGCCGTCACAATCCCCGCTATCGGATGAAGTCCCACCCACTGAAACAGCATGGCGGCAATGGGAAGCAGAATAATATAACCGCCGTCCCCAATGACGTTCGACAGCAATCCGAGGACAATCACCCACAGGATAACTTTTCTTTTCTCTTTCCGGTTTCCCACTCCCAGACGGATGCACGCATCGATAAATCCGGAATGTTGGGCCACCCCCAGTCCGAACATGGCGATAATCACCATACCCAGCGGAGCAAAACCGGTAAAGTTCTTGATAGCATTCCGCAACCACCAGCGGATTCCCTCAGGACTCAGCAGGCTTTGCACCCGAATATCCTCCCCTGATTGCGGCAGCGTTACTTTCAGTCCGTAGATATCACATATCCACGAAAGAAAGACCACCGCCATTGTCAGCAGCAGAAACATCGTAGCGGGATGCGGCATACGCCATTTACTCTTCATCAGCTTCCAGATTATCCAGATCGATAATGCGTAATTCCAATGCACGGACAGCCAGACGGGTCGCGTTCACTCCCACCCGTTCTCCATTCGGGAAGAGACGTCCGATCAGGTCATTCTGTCGTTTCTCCAGTGATTTCACGCCGAATGGCATTCCTTTCAGATTGGCAATCATATCTTTGGTGTAGCCTAATGCCAGATGGCGAAGAAAACGCTCGTCATATTCATCAATATCATAGTTGATTACCGCTTCCTGACGCTTGGCATCATTCGCTACCGACTTCTTGAAACGGTCTACGATCTTCTCCAGAATCGGATAGTTGAATACCAGCTTCTTGCCGTCCATCACAGCTTGTACATCTGTCTTGGTCAGTAATTCTCCTGTTTTAAGAATAATGCCGTCCGCTCCTGCATTCAGCACATCCACCCACAGTTTTTCATTCAGTATTTCCCCCGTAAAGATCAATACACGAACCCCCTTGTAACGTTTGAAAATATTCCGGCAGATATCAACGCCAATCGTCGTAGAACCTCCCAGTCCCAAATCCAGCAAAACCAGATCGGGAAGCTGTGCTTCCATCAACGGCCAGAACTCGCTTTCTGTCATTGCCGTGCCGATCACTTCTGCGTTGGGTATTTCATGACGGAAAATTTCTTCTGTGCCTTTCAATTCCAGTTTTACGTCCTCTACAATAATAACTTTAAACTTCTGTTCTTCCATTTTATTTATCTAATAACTTTTATGTGTCTTCTTTCTTATCTGCGCGGGATGGTGAAGTAAACCGTAAATCCTCCCCCTTCTGCCGGTTCGGCATTGATACGGCATCCTCTGCGCCCCGCAAATTCATCATGGTCACGAATAATCTGCTTGCATATCAGATATTCCGTTCCCCTCAACTCCCCTTTTTCGCCGGAAGTCATACGAGCCAGGTTCGGATAGAACAACTGGTTCAGTTCCGTCACACTCTTCTCGCGCCTGGTATCCGTAAAGAGGAAACGGATATATTCGTTGTCCTTACGAGCCTGCAAACGTATCACTCCTTCTTCACGAACCGCCAACGCTTCATCAATCAGATTCTCAAACAGGAAACGCAACTGGTTCATGTCGCCGATTACTCTGGCTTCCATCGGTTCTATGATTAGCTCTACCTTTTCCGTCCGGTTTTTCATTACCTTCCTGAAGTATTTTCCGGCAGCATCAAAAAGCTCCTGTACCGGAATCGTATTCCGGCGGAAAGTAACCTCCTCCAGCTGTCGAGCAGCGCATAAACTCAGAATCGTAAAGATCCCTTTATAATATTCTATCAGTTCTGTAATCGTTTCCACAGCTTCCCGTTCATCCTTTTCCGGAAGGTTCTGCGTATTCAACCGACCAATAATCTGTTTAATCTTGTTCGGATAATAAATTGTCTCATGTTTAATCGTCGAAAGGCAGTTATCAAGCACCATGTTCTGCACATGAAGCATACTGTCTTCCCACGAAGCACGGCGTGTTTCCTCGTGTGCCGACTCGATATCCCGGTATTGCGTGGCAAGCTTTACCACTGCATTGAACACCACAATCGATACATAACGTGCTACCAGCTCAAAAAGAAGATGATCCGTTTCCTGTTGCGTTCCTTCCCTCCGTTCCAGATAAAGCACACCTACACATTGATGCTCACCTCCGGCTTCCACCATCAACGGAATCGCCTGCAAATTCTGTTCTGAGAGATATTCCCCTGTTTCAAAACATTGCTGCACCATTTCCGGCATTTCCTGTCCGGGACAGGAAGCATATTCCAGCCGATGCGTGGTTTCGTTATAAACTGCAATGCCCATCAGGCTGATTGTCAGCAACTCATTTACTGAGCCAAAAGCCTCATTCACGATGCGCTGCGGAATCTCTTTAAGTGTATTTTCCTCCCTCTGAAGCGCTTCCTCGTTCTCCTGAGTCTGAGGTCTGACCAAAGAGGCGGCAAAAACTTTCTGATTTATCTCAAGCACCTGTTCCAGGTTCAGACGGTTCTGCAACATCTTCCTCATATACAAGAGATAATAGCCAATCAGAGAAACGATCAGCAAGACGAAACAGAGGATGATACCAACCGTCTTATTCGTGTTGGATCGTTCCAACTGCCTGCAATATCCTTCCAAAGTCTGGTCTTCTCCCTGTACCTTATATAAATCTGTAAAAGCAGAATTATTATAACTGTAGGCATCAATTTGTTTCAAAGCAAGGAATGCTACCGCCGCTTCATTTCTGATATCCAAAATCACATGATAGTCTGAATCAAAAAGTTCATTCCACCAAAACAGTTCGGCAGGGGTTCCTTTTCCCACCAGTTTCATGTATCGATGCGGCTTCGGGGTACGCGTATATTTCTTATAATGCTCATTCAGCGACATCATTGCCGAATCTATATACTGCAATGCTATTTCGTAGTTCTCATCCACATTGGCAAAATAAGCGGCATTGGCATAATCAGAGGCTGCATCAAGCAGATCTTCATAAGTAGAATCTGTAGTAATCGCAATGGAGTCACTATCCTGCAATATCGACGGAAGGGGTTCATGCAGACAAGAAGCCATTCCCAACGGAAGCAACAGGCAGAGCAACACGCCAATCACTTTACGTACTCCTGAAGGCAAGCGGAAATAAAAACGGCTTCCCTTTCCCGGTTCGCTTTCTATATCGAATACGCATACTCGGAACAGTTCATTCGTTTTCTTATATTTCTCTATGATTCCCTTGCAGTTCATCAAGCCAAAACCGCTTCCCTTATTCTCTTTCAGTTCTTCCGGATCTGCCGCGTCTTTCATGCCGATAGCACGCGAATCATATACCTTTTCACCAATGATATGCGCGATATCTTCTGCTGAAAGTCCTCTCCCATTATCTTCTACGGAGATTTCCACATACGCATCGGTAGCATGCGCATATACTTTAACCGTTCCCCCCTCAGGCGTATACTTACGGGCATTTTCAGCCAGTGTATTAATCATAAACAAGGTCAATGCACGATCGGCCTTTACCATCAGGGTGGTCGGTTCGATTTCCAGCTTTTGCTTTTTCATTTCAAAAGCACGCCGTCCTTTTCCCAGCAAATCAAACAATTCATTCAGACTGAATGTCTCGATGTTCAGACTAAGCGTACCTTGCTTCATCTTGATCCAAAGTGCCAGAATATCATTATATTCGTTGATGGTAGTCACCAGTTCATCAATGTACTGGTACTTCTCTTTCTTTATCTTGGTGTCATCAATATATCCTTTTTCCGTCAACTTATGTACTTCGTTCAGAATCCGGTCGATATAAGGATTAATCCCGTTGACGATGGCCATACAAGCCTTCTTTATCAGATTCTGACGTTTGTTTCCTGCAATATGCTGCTCGTAGATATACCGCTGTTTCTCCAGCTGATTTCGCTCGTCGCTCAACGTAGCCACCATTTGTTCATTTTCAGCAGCCCATACGATATAAGGTTCCACTACATGCACCAATGCCTTCTCGTCCCGGTTCAGTCGATGGGAAGAAGGTACCAGTGCAGCTTTTCCTTCTTCTGGAATTTCCAGCGTCAGACGTCCTTTCCCGAACAACTGGTCAATGCCTTGCTGAATCAGAGGTACGTTCATCGGTATGGAAGAAGTGATATCCCGACAAAGAGAGAGAATCCGTTGCAGACGCTCCACATCCACCTGATTCCTGATTTTGGAACGTTTGTTGAAGAACCACCAAAGGATAATCACCAGTACCAAGCCGACAATAACCAGAAAAAGAACGACCGTCATCTGTCGCGAACCTGCTTCCAAAGACAAATAACGGCTTTCCAACTCCTTATCCTGACGGGTAAAGTTCAAAATATCCAGATAGATATTCCGGTTATAATCAGAAGCATCCTTCATCCCCAGCCCGGCATATGAAACGCTTAACTGCTCCCTTATCCGTGAGATCCATTCGGGAACGGTCTTCACCTTCTCCTGTCCAATCCATGGAACTCCGGTATAAGTAGTATCTCCCTCGGCAAACGTATATAATTTATCAAGCGTATCCACTTCATTATGATAATAAAGCATGTGATGATGGTTTACGCAGTTCAATGCTTTTGATAATGTATCCAAAGCTTCCTGATAACGTCCGTGCGCATTCAGGTATTTGCCGATAGATACATAAGCTCCGGCAATCTGATACAAGTCATTATATTCGCGAAATTTCTCCAGTGCCAGTTGGGCCAAACGCAAAGGGAACAAAGAATCTACCGGAAAATCAAACTGATCCAACGCATGTGTACGCCTTGTCTTGAAAAACTCAAAATTAGACGGGGATGCCATCAGATTGGCAAGTCCCTGCATTCCATTCCCCTCAAAATACGGATGCTTGCTCTTCACGGCTGTCCGCCAAGTGAAATAAAGTTCGTCAAACTCGCGAAGTTTCCGTTCTTCCGGAGTATTCGCTGCGACCAAAGAAGCCGATCCTTTGAGATAATGATAATAAAGAAGCTGATTGGTATCGCTCAACGCTTCGTCTTCCTGAATATTATCAATAGAGATTATCGCTTCCTGCCGTTGCTGGAGATAATAATAGTAAATGGAGGAAACGAGAAAAAATTCGGTAAATGCGTAATCCAGCCGAAGCGCTTCGTGACGGTCGGCAAAGAGGTCGCTCTCTTCACGAATACGCTTCATCCGTCGGAGGGCACTGTTCCGGTAATCATAAAATTCTTTGTTGAGCGCTGTCCGCTGGCAGATTTTCATCAGTCCGATGTCTGCAATCAACAGCTCAAGCTCATTTTTAGTCAGCTTGTATACCTCTTTATGATACGCCTCGGCACGGTCGAAATCCATATTCATGAAAGCACAGAACCCCAGATTATTGGAAGCTTCCGCTTTCCCCGACTTATACAGGTTTACTTGCCGATATGCTTTATAGGCGTATTTGTAGGAAGAGTCCAGATTACGGTAACGATAAGCATACGCTTTTCCATTCAGCGAGTCGATAAGCCTCACTTCTTTTGTGGGCACCATGTCGGTACACGAAAAAAGGGAGGAAAGCAACAATACTCCTATTATATATAATGGAGAATGGAAAATGGAAAATGGAGAATAAAAAGACAGGCGATAACTATCTTTCATTCTTCGCTCTTCATTTTCTGTTTTTCGTCCATAATTCTTCATTCTTCATTCTCAGTTCTTCGTTCTTACTTGCAAATCTACAAATATTTCCGATAAGTTGGAGAGAAAATTATTTTTTCTACAATAAGTCTTTCTAAATAATAAGAGAAATTCCTACCTTTGCAGGCAAATTAACAAATAGGTAACATCTATTACAAAATGAGCGAAAAAGCACCCTTTATGGTATTCTCGGGAACTAACTCGAGATATCTTGCAGAGAAAATCTGCGCAAGTCTCAATTGTCCTCTGGGAAACATGAACATCACCCACTTTGCAGATGGTGAGTTTGCCGTTTCTTACGAAGAATCAATTCGTGGCGCACATGTATTCCTTGTGCAGTCCACTTTCCCTAACTCAGACAACTTAATGGAACTTCTCCTGATGATCGACGCCGCCAAACGTGCATCTGCAAAGAGCGTCGTAGCTGTTATCCCCTATTTCGGATGGGCACGTCAGGACAGAAAAGACAAACCTCGTGTATCTATCGGAGCTAAATTGGTAGCCGACCTGCTTTCAGTAGCAGGTATCGACCGACTGATTACCATGGATTTGCATGCAGACCAGATTCAGGGATTCTTCAATATCCCCGTAGATCACCTGTATGCATCAGCCGTATTCCTCCCCTATATCCAGTCATTGAAACTGGAAGACCTGGTGATTGCTACACCGGACGTAGGTGGTTCAAAACGCGCCAGCACTTTCTCCAAATACCTTGGTGTACCTTTGGTACTCTGCAACAAGTCACGTGAAAAAGCCAATGAAGTAGCTTCCATGCAAATCATCGGTGATGTGAAAGACAAAAACGTAGTATTGATCGATGACATCGTAGATACAGCAGGCACCATCACCAAAGCTGCCAATATCATGATGGAAGCCGGAGCCAAATCCGTACGCGCTATTGCCAGCCACTGTGTAATGTCTGACCCTGCTTCTTTCCGTGTGCAGGAATCCGGACTGACTGAAATGGTATTTACAGACAGTATCCCTTACGCTAAGAAATGCGCGAAAGTGAAACAACTGAGCATCGCTGATATGTTTGCAGAAACAATCAAGCGGGTAATGAATAACGAGTCCATCAGTTCACAATATATCATCTAAATGAAGAATGATGAGTAAAGGATAAGATAAAGAAAGCCGGCTAAACTTGAATTTAGCCGGCTTTCTTATTTATCTATAATTCTTTCTTTTAAAGAAGTCTTCCCATTTTATAGGTTCCTTTTTTGATCACCTTTCCGTCTTTATCTGTTTCCACAAAAGGGCCATCTTTCTTTCCTTGTTTGAAGAAGCCTTCGAAGCGGTTACCGTCTTTGTCGATCTGAACGCCTTGTCCGTCTTCCAGTCCGTCTACGAAACCACCTTTATATTGCATACCGGCAACGGTTTTCAGAGAGCCCTGACCGTGAGGACGATTATTTTTCCAGTCTCCTTCGTAAACATCCCCGTTACTCCATTTATAGATACCTTTGCCTTCGCGTTTATTGTTTTTCCAGTCACCTTCATACACAGCACCGTTTGCCCACGTGAAGGTACCTTTTCCATCCTGCATACCGTCTTTGAAATTTCCTACATATTTATCTCCATTGGCATGATAGTAAACGCCTTCTCCGGTACGTTCTCCCAAAAGATAAGAACCTTCGTAGCGATCTCCCGTATGGAAAAAATAAGTACCTTTTCCATGCTGGATATCATCTGCCCAGTCACCGTCATACTTGTCTCCGTTGGTATATTCGAATACGCCTTTTCCGTGACGTACATCATCTTTCCAGTCACCGTCGTACTTGCAGCCATCGTCCCAGTTCATGGTACCTTTGCCGTTCTTCTTGTCATTCTTCCAGTGACCGCTGTATTTAGCACCGTTCGCCCACGTATAAGTACCTTCGCCTTCACGCTTGTCGTTCGCCCAGTTGCCCACGTATAAGTCGCCATTATGATAATACATCGTTCCGGCACCATGCTGATAATCCTGGAACCACATTCCGTCATAACGGTTATTATTCATAAAATAATAGATTCCTTTTCCGTGTTGCTGATCCTGGAACCACTGACCTTCGTACTTCTCTCCATCCGGAAAAGAATAGATTCCGTAGCCTTCACGTTTTCCTTTGATATATTCCCCTTCGTAGACATCCCCATTTTTAAAGACCGTTTTCCCTTTTCCGTTCGGTTTGCGTCCTTTCATCTCTCCTGTATAGACGCTACCATCTTTGAAAGTATAATTTCCGATTTTTATTTCTGTAGAGAATGTGTCTTTCAACTTTCCGAAGAACCCACCTTTGCTGGTATTATTATCTTGTGCCATCACTCCTCCCTGTGCAAGAAGAGTCAAAAAAAGTGTAGTATATAGATATTTCCTCATTAGTTTTACTCGTTACTCATTAAAATTACAGTTTGGACAAAGATACAACTTCTCTCCCAAAAAGTGCCATACCGGAAAGCAAATTATGACAACTTTTTACCAGCAATGACCTCTTTTAATGTCTCTTTGCACAAATAGCGCTGTGCCAATTCCTGTATTTCCTGAGGTGTCACCTCATTTACAGCCTGCAAAGAACGGGAGAAATACTGGTCATCCAGCCCCGAAGTAGCAATAAAAATCCACGCATCCGCCAGCGAAAAAGGCGATTCGTAGCTCCGGCACATTTCGCCCAGCATATAGTTGCGCACCATCGTCAGTTCTTCCATAGGAACAGGCTCCCGGTGTAGTTTGTCTATCTCATTATATACTTCCTGTATCAGCGGTTCCACGTATTCATTATCCGTTTCGGTCGAGATTCCCAGCAAACCGCTATCCGGATAGAACATAATTCCGGCAGAAATCCCATAAGTATATCCTTTCTCTTCACGGATATTAGACATCAGACGGCTGCCAAAGTATCCTCCGAACAGCGTCATCAGTACGCGTAATTTCAGATAGTCAGGATTCTGACGGGTAATGGTGGTACATCCCATCTTCACCGCACTTTGCAAAGCGTCTTCACGCTCTATGAATATTCGTTTTTCGGGAACGGCAACGAATGAAAATATCGGTTTTGATGCTTTCAGCTGATATTGTCCGAAAGGAGTCCCGAAAGCACCGGTCACCCGGCGGATGATATCTTCCGTCACCTTACCCGACAGGAAAATGGAACAGTTGCCCGAATGATAATGCCGTCCGTAGAAGTCACGGAGTACTTCCGGTGTAATGGCATGATAATCCTCCTCCACTACAATTTGCCCGCATGGATGCTGTGTCCCGTAAAGCGCCTGTAACAGGCCACGGTGTGCAAGGAAGTCTACTTTAGAAGTATTGACCAGATATTGCTGGATATTCGTATCCAGGATGGTATGCAGTTCTTTCTCCGGGAACACAGGTTCCTTAATCATGGATTCCACGACTTCCAGCGTTTTTGCCAGATACTTGTTCAACGAGTAGACAGTGATATAAGCATACTCCGACGAACTGGACAGTTCGAGCCATGAACCATAATAATCCAGCTTCTCTGCAATGGTTGCCGCCGTATACTTCTGCGTGCCTTCGCGTAGCATCCGGTTTGTAAACAGCGCCTGCAACTTCTGCGACTGTTGCCAGCGCCCTCCGGCAAAAAGAATATCCATACGGACCAACTCCTGTTCACCGGCATTGACAACCGTCAACGGGACACCGTTCGGCAAAGTAGTCCGGACGGGAGAAAGGATATGGAAATTTTTCAGGGCTTGTATTTCAGGTTGTATCGTACGATCCATAAATCAGCTTCTGTTCTTCAAAAATTCTTCTGCATGTTTCAGATCCTGCGGTGTGTCGATACCGATCGTTTCCACGTCACTGATGCCTACCTTTATTTTATATCCATTCTCCAGCCAGCGCAACTGTTCGAGTGATTCTGCCAACTCCAGAGAGGATTGCGGTAGAGCGGTGATCTCCTTCAATACTTCCGTGCGATAAGCGTACAGACCGATATGTTTGTAATAGGTATGTCCCTTCAGCCAGTCTTCCTTATCGGCATTGCGCTGAAAAGGTATGATGGAACGGCTGAAATAAAGTGCGTTCCAATTCTTGTTGAGCACCACTTTCGGGGAGTTGACATTCTCCAGTACGGCAAACGGTTCATCGGCTGTGAAAGGCTTCACCAACGTAGCAATCTGCGTGGTAGGGTCTTCGAAACAAGCCTTTACAGCATTCAGCTGGGAAGGCTGGATGAAAGGTTCGTCCCCCTGTATATTGACTACCACATCAAAGTCGCCCCCGATCTTTGTGCACGCCTCATAGCAGCGGTCGGTACCACTTTTATGATCAATGGAAGTCATGACTACTTTTCCTCCGAATGCTTTTACGGCAGCTTCAATACGTTCGTCATCGGTAGCCACATAAGCATCATCCAAGATGCCCGCTACTTGTTCGTATACACGCTGTATCACCGTCTTCCCCCCCAGCATAGCCAATGGTTTCGCAGGGAAACGGGTGGATGCGTAGCGGGCAGGTATTATTCCCAGAAATTTCATATCTGATTGTATTTTAATTCTTCTAATCCTTTCACAACATACTCTCTTTTCAGGTCTTCCGGCTTCAACACCCGGTCATCGAAAGAGAGCAAATCAATATCCAGACTGACTTTTTCTTCCTTCTTATCCTCCGGACGACGCCCGGCGGACTGCTCGATAGCTTTCAGCTCCTTGCGCACTCTTTCCTCCTCCGCTTCCGAGAAGAACATCGCCACCTGATTGGAGAACAATGCCGGACTTCTGAAAAACAAAGGGCGTGTCTCCTGTTCAGACGTAAAGCGGATGGTAGGAAACAAATCCACCAGTCTCCTGCGAGCCAGAAGAAGATTCTCTTTCCGGTTGTAGTTACTTCCGATACAAATGATACATTTATGCACGATGAGAGGTTTAATTAAACAAATCGTCCAGTCCCGTTTCTTCGAAGACTTCTCCGTCCGGTGTTTCCGAACCGGCACAAGGGTCAAAACCTTCGGGCAGTTTAAACGTTTCCGTCTGGCTGTATCCCAAAGTCGGGTCATCGTAGACTTTCTTCATATAAGTTGCCCAGATAGGCAATGCGGCGGCAGCCCCTTGTCCATAAGTCATTGTACCAAAGTGGATGTCACGTTCATCACCTCCTACCCAGCAACCGGACACCAATGATGGAGTAAAGCCCATAAACCAGCTATCCGAGTTATCATTGGTCGTACCTGTTTTACCGCCCATATCGGCCGTAATTCCGTAACGGCGAACACGTCCGCCTGTTCCTTCATTGATAACGGAACGAAGCATTACCAACATCTTGTATGCGCTCGAAACACTGATAACTTCTTCCATCTGCGGTGCAAACGTAGAAAGCACATTGCCGTCACTATCTTCAATGCGGGTGACGAATAACGGAGCTACCCGAATCCCCTTATTGGCAAAAGCTGTATATGCGCTTACCATTTCACCGACAGAAATTTCGCAGGGACCCAAACAAAGTGAAACAACAGGGTCGATCGCCTTGTTTCGTACACCAAAACTATGAATCAGCCTTACAAGGTTATAAGGATTCAGTTTACCCATCAGGTAAGCCGAAATCCAGTTATCCGAATTGGCCAGTCCCCATTTCAGAGTCACCATTTCACCATAACGTTTATTATTGGCGTTTCGGGGAGTCCATGCCTCTCCTGTTTCGGTAATCAGCGTTTGTTCTACATGACGCACCTGATCACAAGGTGAAAATCCGTTCTCCATCGCCAGTGTATACAGATACGGCTTGATAGTAGAACCTACCTGACGGCGTCCCACCATTGCCATGTCATATTGGAAATATGTATAATTCGGTCCTCCAACATACGCCTTCACATATCCGGTCATCGGGTCCATCGACATGAATCCTGTACGCAGGAAGTGTTTGTAATAGCGAATAGAGTCCATCGGAGTCATAATCGTATCCTTCTCACCTGCCCAGGTGAAAACAGACATTTCCTGAGGAGTATCGAATGCTTTGCGAATCTCCTGTTCAGAAGCACCCGCTGACTTCATTACATTATAACGTTCGGTTTGTTTCATGGCTCTGGTCAGCAATTCTTCCACCCGCGCCTGCGGCAATGCCCTTGCATACGGGGCGTTCTTACTTCCTTGTTTTTCTTTAAAGAACAGAGGTTGCAAGAAGTCGCCTAAATGTTCTTTGATAGCATCCTCAGCGTATTGCTGCATATGCGAATTGATGGTGGTATAAATCTTCAGACCATCCGTGTAGATATTATAACTCGAGCCGTCTTTCTTTTTATTTTTGGCGCACCAGCCGTACAGCGGATTTGTTTCCCATGAAAGTGAATCTTCATAATACTTCTGCATCTGCCAGCCGCGGTACTCGCTCTTAACCGGTTTCTTGGCAGTCATCACACCACGAAGATATTCGCGGAAATAGGTTGCCAGACCTTCTTTATGGTCTACACGGGTATATGCAAGTTTCAGCGGAAGTGCCTGCAAAGAATCACATTCCGCATCCGAGATGTAACCGGCTTTTTCCATCTGACGCAGTACGACGTTACGACGTCCCAATGCATTCTCACGGATTTTCGGATTTCGGGATACCGGATTATAACGGGACGGATTCTGACACATTCCCACCAACATCGCTGCCTGCTCTATTTTCAAATCTTTGGGTTCACAGCCGAAATAAGTAGACGCGGCTGTCTTTATACCGACAGCATTATTCAGGAAGTCGAACTTATTAAGATACATTGTCAGAATCTCTTCTTTCGTATAGTAACGTTCCAGTTTTACGGCAATCACCCATTCGATCGGTTTCTGCAACAGACGCTGCATAGTATTGCTTGCCACCTTTTCCGTAAACAACTGTTTTGCCAGCTGTTGTGAGATCGTACTACCTCCACCCGCACTTTTCTGCAACAATAATCCACGCTTGACGATGGCACGGAAAAGTGCCTTCGCATCAATACCGGAATGTTCGGCAAAGCGAACATCCTCCGTCGCAATCAGCGCATGAATGATGTTGGGAGAAAGATCGGCATAGCTGCTGTATACACGATTGTTTTTTTCCATTGAGAAGGTACCCAGTACTTTCCCGTCTTCCGAGAATACCTCAGTTGCAAATTTATAATTGGGATTTTCCAGTTCTTCCACAGGAGGCATATAGCCTATCCAGCCCTTAGAGATAGACACAAAAACAACTACGATAGCTATTAAAGCAACTGCCAACAATACCCAAAGAGCGTTTATTATTTTTCGAATCATGTTTCTTCTAGCTTAAAAAAGATGCTTATAATTAAGCCGCAAAGGTAGATAAAATATAGCATACAGCAAACGAGTTTTTGATTTATTTGATATTTTAAAACCAACCGAAAAACGAATAAAAAGAGAAAAAAAGTTTGTATTTTACATTTTCTTCGTACCTTTACACTCCGGTAAAACAAGTTCTATCCACATAAAAGATAACAAAATGGAAAACAGAAGTTTAGTAACCATTGCCGAACATTCTAAAGAAAAGATCCTCTACATGCTCGAAATGGCGAAGCAGTTTGAAATGAACCCCAACCGCCGGTTATTGCAAGGTAAGGTAGTAGCAACCCTGTTCTTCGAACCTTCCACCCGTACCCGTTTGAGTTTCGAAACAGCAGCCAATCGCCTCGGCGCACGCGTCATCGGATTTACTGATCCGAAAGCGACCAGCTCCTCAAAAGGAGAAACACTCAAAGACACGATCATGATGGTTAGCAGCTATGCGGATATCATCGTCATGCGACACTATCTCGAAGGAGCTGCCCGATATGCCAGCGAAGTAGCACCCGTACCCATCGTCAATGCAGGAGACGGAGCCAACCAGCACCCGTCACAAACGATGCTCGACCTCTACTCCATCTACAAAACTCAGGGAACACTGGAAAACCTGAACATCTTTCTGGTGGGAGACTTGAAATACGGACGCACCGTCCACTCACTACTGATGGCTATGCGTCACTTCAATCCTACATTCCACTTCATCGCCCCCGATGAACTGAAAATGCCGGAAGAATATAAGCTATACTGCAAAGAGCATCAGATCAAATACATTGAACATACCGAATTTACCGAAGAAATTATCGCTGATGCCGACATCCTGTACATGACCCGTGTGCAACGCGAACGCTTCACCGACCTGATGGAATACGAACGAGTGAAAAATGTATATATCCTGCGCAACAAGATGCTGGAGAACACCCGTCCGAACCTCCGCATCCTGCACCCGCTGCCCCGTGTCAACGAGATTGCTTACGACGTGGACAACAACCCGAAAGCATATTATTTCCAACAGGCGCAAAACGGTCTGTATGCCCGTGAAGCCATCCTTTGCGACGTATTAGGTATCACATTAGAGGACGTTAAAAACGATATTTTATTATGAGCGAAAATAAACAAGCATTGCAAGTAGCTGCCCTGAAAAACGGGACAGTGATTGACCATATCCCATCAGAAAAACTCTTTACTGTCGTACAGCTACTGGGCGTGGAGCAAATGAAATGTAACATCACCATCGGCTTCAACCTCGACAGCAAAAAGCTAGGGAAAAAAGGCATTATCAAAATCGCCGACAAGTTTTTCTGCGACGAAGAAATCAACCGCATATCGGTAGTAGCACCTTACGTAAAACTGAACATTATCCGCGACTATGAAGTCGTTGAAAAGAAAGAAGTCAGAATGCCGGACGAACTGCACGGCATCGTAAAATGCGCCAATCCGAAATGTATCACGAACAATGAACCTATGCCTACGTTATTTCATGTGATAGACAAGGATAATTGCATCGTGAAGTGCCATTATTGCGAGAAAGAACAGAAACGCGAGGAAATCACCATCCTCTAGTTTCTCCATTCCTCATTCTTAATTTTTTATTAAATTGAAACAAGACTGGAAACCGGGAACGATGATCTATCCGCTGCCTGCCGTATTGGTGAGTTGCGGAAAAGATGAAAGTGAATATAATATTATAACAGTAGCATGGACGGGTACGATTTGCACAAACCCGCCCATGTGCTATATATCCGTACGACCGGAACGACACTCCTACGACATCATCAAGAAAAATATGGAGTTCGTCATCAATCTGACAACTAAAGATATGGCGTTCCCCACCGACTGGTGCGGAGTACGTTCGGGACGGAATTATCGTAAATTCGAAGAGATGAAACTCACTCCGGGACGCTGCACCGTAGTCAGCGCACCGCTGATCGAAGAGTCTCCCCTCTGCATCGAATGTCGCGTGAAGGAAATTGTTTCGCTCGGTTCGCATGATATGTTTATCGCCGATGTGGTAAACGTCCGTGCAGACGACCGGAACCTGAATCCCGAAACCGGCAAGTTCGAACTGGCGGAAGCGAACCCGCTGGTATATGTGCACGGAGGATATTACGACCTGGGAGAAAAAATAGGGAAATTCGGCTGGAGTGTAGAAAAGAAGAAATAAAGAAAAAAGTACTGCCATGAATATACTGCGCAACATAATTCTTTTCGGTTGGATGGCGATAGCTTGCACAGCTTTCGCCCAAGATCGTAACGCAGATAAAGTGGAACGTCCCAACACAAAGAAAATCAACTTTGGTATCAAAGCCGGATTTAATTCTTCCATGTTTATGGTATCCGAATTGAAAATCAAAGACGTAACGATCGACGAAGTACAAAATAATTATAAGATCGGCTATTTTGGCGCGATCTTCATGCGCTTTAATATAAAGAAGCATTTCATTCAGCCGGAAGCATCCTATAATGTCAGCAAAGGCGAGATCACCTTTGACAAACTCGGTTCGCAACACCCTGCCATCGAACCCGATTATGCTTCGGTACAGTCCGTACTTCACAGTATCGACTTCCCTATTCTCTACGGATATAACGTAGTGAAAAAAGGACCATACGGAATGTCTATCTTTGCCGGTCCAAAACTCCGGTATCTATGGGGAAAGCAGAACGAAATCACTTTCACAAACTTCGACCAGAAAGGGATTCATGAAAAGCTGTATCCGCTCAATGTCAGCGTCGTGATCGGTGTCGGCGTCAATATCTCCCGCATCTTTTTCGACTTCCGCTACGAACAGGGGATAGGAAATATCTCCAAATCCATCGTTTATGACAATATCAATTCAGACGGCAGCACGGGAGTCAGCCCTATCATTTTCCGCCGCCGCGACAGCGCATTAAGTTTCTCGTTCGGATTCATTCTTTAAAGAACATCCGACAGCCGGCTGATGAACTTTTGATAGTCGGCAACCGGCAAAAACAGACACCTCCTATTCATTCCGTACGATAAATTATCCATTATCTATTAATTTCCTCCATTTACTAACATTTTTCTTATAGTTCCTTCGTTCTTTATTTATTTTCACTAACTTTGTGCGCTTAAAATAGGTATCTCGAATTAAAAATTTAATCTTACTTATAAAAAGAATGAAAAGAGACGACTTAATTTTCGACATCATCGAAAAAGAGCACCAACGTCAGCTGAAAGGTATCGAGCTGATTGCATCTGAAAACTTTGTAAGTGACCAGGTAATGCAGGCAATGGGTTCTTGCCTGACTAACAAGTACGCAGAAGGTTATCCGGGCAAACGTTACTACGGAGGTTGTGAAGTAGTTGACCAAAGCGAACAAATCGCTATCGACCGCCTGAAAGAAATCTTCGGTGCCGAATGGGCAAACGTACAACCGCATTCAGGAGCACAAGCCAATGCAGCCGTATTTCTGGCTGTTTTGAATCCAGGCGACAAGTTTATGGGATTAAACCTCGCACACGGCGGACACCTTTCTCACGGTTCATTAGTAAACACTTCCGGCATTATCTACACTCCTTGCGAATACAATCTGAATCAGGAAACCGGCCGTGTAGACTACGACCAGATGGAAGAAGTTGCTTTGCGCGAAAAGCCGAAAATGATTATCGGCGGCGGCTCTGCTTATTCCCGCGAATGGGACTACAAACGTATGCGTGAAATCGCAGATAAAGTAGGCGCTATCCTGATGATCGACATGGCTCACCCTGCGGGTCTGATCGCTGCCGGACTGTTGGAGAACCCGGTTAAATATGCACACATCGTCACTTCGACTACACATAAAACACTTCGCGGACCTCGTGGTGGGGTCATCATGATGGGAAAAGATTTCCCTAATCCTTGGGGAAAGAAAACTCCGAAGGGTGAAATCAAAATGATGTCTCAATTACTGGATTCAGCTGTATTCCCAGGTGTACAGGGCGGACCGTTGGAACACGTAATCGCTGCCAAAGCCGTAGCTTTCGGTGAAATCCTGCAACCGGAATACAAGGAATATGCAAAACAGGTTCAGAAGAATGCTGCCATACTGGCACAGGCCTTGATAGACCGTGGTTTTACAATCGTTTCCGGTGGTACGGACAATCACTCCATGCTGGTTGACCTGCGTAGCAAATACCCTGATCTGACAGGTAAGGTAGCAGAAAAAGCATTAGTTTCTGCTGACATTACCGTGAATAAGAACATGGTTCCGTTTGACAGCCGTTCTGCTTTCCAAACTTCCGGTATCCGTCTGGGTACTCCTGCCATCACAACCCGTGGTGCGAAAGAAGACCTGATGATCGAAATTGCCGAAATGATCGAAACAGTTCTGTCTAACGTGGAAAATGAAGAGGTGATCGCACAAGTACGTGCACGTGTCAATGAGACAATGAAGAAATATCCTCTTTTTGCTGATTAAGATTTCTTTCTTTGAGTAACCAAATGCCGGTAATGTGAATTAGCAGCATTTGTGTTCAACATTTCATAAAGAATTTCTTTTGAATTTTATAAGCCTGCTTTCTGTGAAGAAAACAGGCTTTTCTTTTTTATTTATTAACAGAATCAGACAAACTATCTGCTCGAAAAGATGTTTTCTTACTACAAAAAGAGAAATTGAAATACGCACTATACTCTTCCGGAAAGCAGCGACTTCAATCGTACAGTGTATCAGACAAGGTCAACATACCGGTACACTGGACTCTATATACAATCATCCCCGTCTTCCCAAACTATCAGAAGTGGAAAGACGGGGATTTATATTGGATGATTGACAGTACAGAAATATACTAAATGAAATAGTAAAAATCAGCTCAGTCCTTCAATTTCACCATCTACAATGTCGATATGCAACGCTTGCGGTTCTTTGGGCAATCCCGGCATACGAAGGATTTCTCCTGCAATCGCTACAATCATTTCGGCACCGTTATTAATCACTATATCCTTGATATGGAACTCGAAATTATTCACGGCGCCATAAATCTTCGGATCGGCAGAAAAAGAGTATTGTGTCTTGGCAATACAAACCGGATAATGAGTGATTCCCATTTTCTCAATCAGCTTGATGCGGTTGCGGGCGATGCTGCTGTACGTAATGACGCTGGCTCCATAAAGGTTGGTAGCCACTTTCTCAATCTTCTGCTGTATGCTGTCTTCTTCTTTATACGTATAACGCAAAGGTTCGGACGGATTATTTTCTATCGTATCGACTACGAGGCGGGCCATATCTACCGCTCCATCACCACCGTCGCTGAACGCATTATTGATGGCGTAACCTACCCCCAACTGTTCGCAGTGCTCGCGCAGCATTTCCATTTCCTCGTCCGTGTCGGTGGCAAACTTATTGAAAGCAACCACTACCGTCTGTCCGAAGGAGCGAAGATTACGAATATGTTTATCCAGATTGCGCAATCCTTCTTTCAGTCCTTCCATGTTCGGTTCCTTGATGCGGTCGAGACTGACACCACCGTGCATCTTCAGTCCTTGCGCCGTAGCGACAATCACAGTCAGTTTGGGCTGGAGTCCGCTTTTGCGGCATTTGATGTTATAGAACTTTTCAGCACCGAGGTCTGCGCCGAATCCGGCTTCCGTGATCACATAGTCACCGAATGACATTGCCAGTTTGGTGGCAAGAATAGAGTTACAGCCATGAGCGATATTGGCAAACGGTCCGCCGTGTACGAAAGCGGCGGTACCTTCGGTCGTCTGCACCAGATTCGGATGGATGGCGTCTTTCAGCAATACCGTGATAGCTCCCGCCACTCCGAGATCTTTCACCGTAAAAGGCTGGTCATCATATGTAAAACCAAGCAGAATATTTTCAATGCGGCGGCGCAAGTCTTCCACATCTTTGGAAAGGCAGAGAATGGCCATAATTTCCGAAGCCGGAGTAATATCGAAGCCTGACTCCTGCGTGATGCCGTTCGACTTGGGTCCGAGTCCGACTACGATGCTGCGCAACGAACGGTCGTTCACGTCGAGCACCCGACGCCAGAGAATTTCTTTCAATCCGAAACCTTTCGCCTGATTCTGATAAAGATAATTATCGAGCAAAGCAGAAATCATGTTATGCGCGGAAGTAATCGCATGAAAGTCTCCCGTAAAATGAAGGTTGATCTTCTCCATCGGAAGCACCTGTGCATATCCCCCACCCGCTGCTCCTCCCTTCATACCGAAGCAAGGACCGAGAGACGGCTCGCGCAAAGCGACAATCGCCTTCTTTCCGATTTTGTTCAGTCCCAGGGCGAGACCGATAGATACTGTAGTTTTGCCGATACCCGCCTTTGTCGCTGTGATGGCAGTTACCAGGACAAGGTTACTTTTCTTCACTTTCTCCTCGTCGATCAGTTGTTCGGGAATCTTCGCGATGTAGCGACCATAATTTTCGACTTCTTCACGAGGGATTCCGATGCTTTCGGCAACTTGCTTGATCTTTTTCAACTCGACACTGCGAGCTATTTCTATGTCTGATTTCATACAGAATATGATTAGTTTTATTTGAAGTGACAAAAGTATAACAAAAAAGCGAAACTGAGAAATTTAAGACGCTCTCTCGTTTACCCGGGACTTCCGCACAATTAATTTATATTTTTAGAAACTATGACGATAACGTACTTAACCCACTAAACTCTTTTTGCACAAGAACTGTTGTTATGAACATAACCTAAACAAGAACAACATATATGGAATGGATTATTAATCAACTCAGGGATCATCCCGAACTTGCCATTTTCCTCACTTTATTCGCCGGCTTCTGGCTGGGCAGATTCAAAATAGGAAAATTTTCGTTGGGAACAGTAACCAGCGTGCTACTGGTCGGAGTACTGGTAGGACAATTAAACATTAGTGTAGACGGCCCGATGAAAGCTGTCTTTTTCCTCCTGTTTTTATTCGCTGTGGGCTATAAGGTAGGTCCGCAATTCTTTCGCGGATTGAAGAAAGACGGATTGCCGCAAGTAGGATTTGCCGTCCTGATGTGCATTGTCAGCCTCATCGCCCCATGGATACTTGCCAAAATCATGGGCTACCATGTAGGCGAGGCTGCCGGATTGCTGGCAGGCTCACAGACCATTTCCGCAGTAATCGGTGTGGCAAGCGACACGATCAATCAATTAAGCATCAGCGATGCGCAGAAAGCGACATTTATCAATGCCATCCCCGTAGCATACGCTGTGACTTATATTTTCGGTACGGCAGGTTCCGCATGGATTCTGGCTTCACTCGGTCCCAAAATGCTGGGCGGACTGGAGAAGGTGAAAGCGGACTGCAAAGAGCTGGAAGCCAAAATGGGAACTTCCGAAGCAGATGAACCCGGATTTTACACCGCCCTCCGCCCCGTCGTATTCCGTGCTTATAAAATAGACAACGAATGGTTCGGCAAAGGAAAAACAGTCAGCGAACTGGAGAACTATCTGGTGGAAAACGATAAACGGCTGTTTGTAGAACGCGTACGGCAAAAGGGCGTCATAGAAGAAGTCACCCCGGATATGCTTCTACAACCGGGCGATGAAGTCGTATTAAGCGGCCGCCGTGAATATGCAATTGGCGAAGAAGACTGGATCGGTCCGGAAGTGATCGACGCCCAACTGCTCGACTTTCCGGCAGAGACGCTTCCGGTAATGGTCACCCACCGCACATTCGCAGGCGAAAAGGTCTCCACGATCCGTGCGCTGAAATTCATGCACGGAGTCAGTATCCGCAGTATCAAGCGAGCAGGCATCAATGTTCCGGTACTCGCTCAGACAGTGATCGACTCCGGCGATATTCTCGAACTGACCGGAACAAAACTCGAAGTAGAAACTGCCGCCAAACAGATGGGCTATATCGATCGCCCCACCAACCAGACAGATATGATCTTCGTGGGACTGGGTATCCTGCTCGGTGGTCTGGTCGGCGCACTTGCCATTCACCTGGGAGGTATCCCGATCAGCCTGTCCACCAGTGGAGGTGCCTTGATCGCAGGACTCGTATTCGGCTGGCTGCGCAGCAAACATCCGACCTTTGGCGGTATCCCCGAACCTTCGTTGTGGGTATTGAATAATGTGGGATTGAATATGTTTATCGCTGTTGTCGGCATCGCTGCCGGACCTAGTTTCGTGACCGGTTTCAAGGAAGTAGGATTCAGCCTGTTTATCGTCGGTGCACTGGCAACCGCCATCCCTCTTCTCAGCGGACTGCTGATGGGAAGATATCTGTTCAAGTTCCACCCTGCCCTCACACTGGGATGTACAGCCGGAGCACGTACCACAACCGCCGCACTGGGAGCTATTCAGGATGCATTGGGAAGCGACACTCCCGCGTTAGGATACACCGTGACGTATGCAGTCGGTAATACACTACTGATTATCTGGGGAGTAGCCATCGTATTGCTCATGTAAATGTCAGTATAATGAATGTATAGGAAATCAAAATTAAGTATCAAAACAATAAGAACCATTATGGAAAAGAAAACAACTGGCACAGCTATCACCAAGAACTTTGCCAAAAAGATGGAAACGATCAGCCCTTTCGAACTTAAAAACAAGCTCATCGAAATGGCTGACGAGAGTATCAAGAAAATGGCCCATACCATGCTGAACGCAGGACGAGGCAACCCGAACTGGATTGCGACCGAACCGCGTGAAGCATTCTTCCTGTTAGGAAAATTCGGACTTTGCGAATGTCGCCGTGTCCAATCCCTGGAAGAAGGAATTGCAGGCATCCCACAACAGGAAGGAATAGCCGCCCGCTTCGAGGCTTTCCTCAAAGAGAACGAGAAAGAATCCGGAGCCAGGTTACTGAAAGAAACCTATAATTATATGCTGATGGAGCACGCAGCCGATCCGGACAGACTGGTTCATGAATGGGCGGAATCGGTCATCGGCGACCAGTATCCTGTCCCCGACCGTATCCTGCACTTCACCGAACTGATCGTACAGGATTATCTGGCACAGGAAATGTGCGACCGCCGTCCCCCTAAAGGCACATTCGACCTTTTCGCTACCGAAGGCGGAACGGCTGCCATGTGCTATGTATTCGATTCATTGCAGGAAAACTTCCTGTTGAATCAAGGGGATTCCATCGCCTTGATGATTCCTGTCTTCACGCCCTACATCGAGATTCCGGAATTACGCCGCTATCAGTTCGATGTTACCGAAATATCTGCCGATCAGATGACACCGGACGGGCTGCACACCTGGCAATATAAAGATGAAGATATCGATAAGCTGAAGAATCCGCAGATAAAAGCGTTGTTCATCACCAATCCGAGCAATCCGCCCAGTTATGCGCTGAGTCCGGAGACTGCCGCACGTATTGTCAACATCGTAAAGAATGACAATCCGAATCTGATGATCATTACGGACGATGTGTACGGAACATTCATACCTCACTTCCGTTCGTTGATGGCGGAATTGCCGCATAATACACTCTGCGTCTATTCCTTCTCCAAGTATTTCGGAGCCACAGGATGGAGAAATGCAGTGATAGCCCTACACGAAGACAACATCTACGACAAAATGATTGCCCGCCTGTCGGAGGAGCAAACAGCAATCTTAAACAAGCGTTATGCAAGCCTCAGTTTACACCCCGAGAAGATGAAGTTTATTGACCGCATGGTAGCCGACAGCCGGCAGATTGCGCTGAACCATACCGCAGGACTCTCGCTGCCCCAGCAAATGCAGATGAGCCTGTTCGCCGCTTTCTCTCTTCTCGACAAGGAAGACCGGTACAAGGCAAAGATGCAGGAAATCATCCACCGTCGACTGCATGCACTCTGGGACAGCACCGGCTTCACGTTGATAGAAGACCCGCTGCGTGCCGGATATTATTCGGAAATCGACATGCTGGTATGGGCGAAAAAATTCTACGGTGACGAATTTGTAGACTATCTGCAAAAGACCTACAATCCGCTCGACGTTGTTTTCCGCCTTGCCAACGAGACTTCGCTCGTCCTGCTGAACGGCGGCGGATTTGCCGGACCGAAATGGAGTGTCCGTGTTTCGCTCGCCAATCTGAACGAAGCCGATTACGTAAAAATAGGACAAAGTATCAAGCGCGTACTGGATGAGTATGCAGAAAATAGGTAATACTTATTATTTAAAGCGGGAAGTATCCACCTCTTCCCGCTTTTTCTCCTTGTATCCTCCAAATTTGTAGTTGAAGGAAATACCGAAGGCACGGGTAGTCTTCATATAGTGATTCTTCACATTCTGTTGTCCGAAACGGACATTAGTCGAAATGGTGGAAGTATTAAATATGTCATCACATTTCAAGGTCAGTTGTGCTTTTCCCTTTGCAAAAGTATAGCGCAGGGCCGCATCCAGATTTCCCGAACGGGGAAGGTCGAAAATGCCTTGTATCGCCTTGTTCTGATAAAATCCGCTTAGGGTAAACTTCAAATCAGGTTTGGTGGAAAGAGTGAAGGTATTGTTCATGGTCAATACAAACGTATATAGTTTGCGGTCGAACGGGATATCCCAGAAATCACTGTCTTTCTGACGGTAACGGAAGCCGATTGCCGTGATGCGGGAGTCCAGCCATTTCTTCACTTTAAAGGGAACTACCATTACCAAGCCCGCCTGTTCCGAGAAGTCGAAGTTAAAGCATTTATAGATCTCGACCAGACGTTCCGGAGACTGGTAAAGCGTCTGCATTTCCTTGTTTTTCGTGCAGCTGTAATAGGCGGTCAGCACATATTTACCTTTTAATATATAGCTAATGTTAGCTTCGTAGTTGGTTGCCGGTTTGAGGAAGGGATTTCCCTGAATCTCGGAATAAGCGCCCATGTAGGAAGTGGAGTTCTGCATACTCCAGTATTCCGGATATTCCTTGTCGCTGCTCAATGAAAATTGCAGGATATGTCCCGGAGCAGGCAAATAAGTCAGGTTGGCAACCGGATACAGGCTCCATTCGTTCCACATATCCGTATGATATTGCTCGGCAGCCAGAGAGACATCCGCTGAAAGTTTCTCACCGAAGCTCTTGCTGAGTCCGGCATAAAAGTTCAGCGTCTGCTCGCGACGACGGGATTGCATGTTGTTGTCCGGCAGTAAAGTTTCCGTTTCGGGATCGAAATACATTTGATAACTATTGTCCAATGCGGTCGTATAAGCAATACCATAATTCAATCCCCAGTCTGCGCCCAAAGTATGTTCTTGTCCGGCATAGAAACGCCATTGGTTGATCCGTTGGTTATCTTTGCTCAGGAAGTTCAGTGTTTCTTCTCCCAGTGTGCTGTAAAGCAGCTGACTGCCGGGAGCATGATAATAGGTAAATTCCGCTCCGGCTTTCAGTCCGAAAGGAGTCTGATAGTCGAGTTTGGCATTATGAAGCTGTCCTTCCGAGTGCGAATCGGTGACCGAGTTCTGCGCACCGGTGACTGTGGCGTAAGGTTTGACATCGGTGAAAGCAGTGGTATAAACCAAGCTCAGCAAATGCTTGTCGGTAAAGGCATAGTCCATCCCAAGGCGTATCTGGTGATTGTTGTGGCGGGAAGTAGTGATATCATACATATTCATCGGATGCACCGAACCGTCGGCGAGCGTGTGAAGCGCTTCCTTGTCTGTCTCCCTCCGTTCGCGGCTGTAAGAGTAAGAGTAGAGAAGATCAGCAGAAAATTTGCGTCCGGAGTATAGAAGGCTCGCACGCTCTGCCAGAGATTCGTAGTGTAATTGGCTGTAGGCAGTATATAGTTCTCCCTGAAGAGAAGGTTCTTTTCCTATGCCCGAAGTCAGTATCAAATTGATCATCGGTCCGCGCACCTGATAACGTGCCGGAGCGGAATACATCACTTCCGCCTTTTCAATCCGACTGACGGGCATTGATTTCAGCAGGGTGCTTAATTGCTCTACAGAGAGGGTGGTCACTTTTCCGTTGATAACCACAGTGACCGGTTGCCCTCCCAACGTCAGGGCATCATTCATGGAGACAACTCCCGGCAGGTTCTTTACCGCATCATAGGCATTGTCTACCGGCAGGCTGCCGACCAGTCTCGGAACGTCGTATACCAGTTTCCCCTGTTCGGCTTTTACTACCGGACGTTCGCCGGTGATCATGACTTCGGGAAGTTCCCGATACAGGCTGTCTATATAGGCTACATTTTTTACGCTGTCGGCAGGTTCCTGCGCTGTCTGTACCTGCTGTGCAGAAGCGTACATCCAATACATGAAAAGTAACAAAAGCAGTAAATAAGTTCGTTTCATATCGCATTTATTTTTGAGTATGCTGCAAAATACGGGAGAAAAAACGAAACTTTACGTTATCGCCGGCTTATCTAGTGTTATTTAGTCTTATCAAAGAGAAGAAAAATAACAGTTTCATACTATCTTTGTCCGTATGAAACTACCGTTGAAACATATCATTATCCTTGTCATCTGCTCGCTGACAGGCATCTTTGTTTACCAGACATATTGGCTGACAGGGCTTTACCGCACGATGAAGCAGGAAATGAACAATAATATCAAAGACGCCATGCGTACGAGCGACTTTAATGAAATCGTGCTTCGCGTCAACGAACTGCAAAAGGATAATGTGGAACATGGTTCGGTCACCGTTTCCGCCGGATATGGTGCGGACGGCAAGTCGCTGGTGACAAGCCAGACTGTCTCTTATACAGACAGTACCTACAAAGACACCCTGCATACACGCACGGAAACAGCAGTAGATACCCTGGCCGTCAATGACAATGATCCGGATGCCAGCGCCGTTGCCTCCAGCGAAAGCGGACTCGATGTATTATTAAAGAGACAGGACTCGATGAAAGAACTCATACTCAGCGTCCAACAGGGTATGCACTCCGGCGTGGACACCTACATCGACATCAACCTGCAAAAATATGACAGTCTACTGACCGATGTACTGAAAGCACACAACATAGATGTACCTCACCACACCTTATATATATACAGCGGAGCCACTCAGGATTCATCCCAGACATTCATAGATACACTGGGCATCGCAGGAGACAGCACCTATATCCCCAGCCCGAAAGCCATCCGCTACGATTACGAATTCAACAGGCATCACAGTCAACGCTACCAACTGATAATGGAACCCATCACCTCACTGGTATGGAAACAAATGACCGGCATCCTGGTCACTTCATTTGTCATCTTCCTCATCCTCGGATTTTCCTTCTGGTTCCTCATCCGCACACTGCTGAAACAAAAGACGCTGGAAGAAATGAAGAGCAACTTTACGAACAACATCACGCATGAGTTAAAGACCCCGATTGCCGTGGCGTATGCCGCCAACGATGCGCTGCTGAATTTCAACCAGGCGGAAGAGAAGAGCAAACGTGACCAATATCTGCGCATCAGCCAAGAACAGCTACAGCGCTTGAGCGGACTCGTCGAACAGATTCTTTCCATGAGCATGGAAAGCCGCAAGACGTTCAGACTGCACCCCGAAGAGATTTGTCTGAAAGAACTGATTACTTCTTTAATAGAGCAGCACCAGCTAAAAGCGGATATCCCCGTACACATAACACTGGAAACAGAACCGGAAGCACTGACGATAGTAGCCGACCGCACTCATTTCAGCAATATCATCAGTAACCTGATAGACAATGCCGTGAAATATTCGAAACAAGAAGCAGAGATTATGATTCAGTGCCGCCAAACGGGGGAAACAGTGACTATCACCGTCTCCGATCATGGAATAGGTATCCCCCTGGATAAGCAGAAACATATATTCGACAAATTCTATCGCGTTCCGACCGGAAATCTTCATAACGTGAAAGGATACGGCTTAGGACTTTTCTATGTCAAAAGCATGGTCGAAAAACATGGAGGCACCATCACCGTCAAAAGTGAATCCGGCAAAGGAAGTACATTTACCATTACTATCTAAAACATCAAAAACATGAGCAAAAACGACATTACAGTATTGTTGGTGGAAGACGAACTGACACTCGCCATGATTATCAAAGATACGCTCGAGGAAAACGGTTTTACCATCCATACCGCCTCCGACGGCGAAGAAGGATTGCATCTTTTCTTTAAACTTCGGCCGGACGTGCTGGTGGCCGATGTGATGATGCCCAAAATGGACGGCTTCGAAATGGTACGCCGCATCCGGCAGACGGACAAGCAGACACCTGTACTGTTTCTGACTGCCCGTTCGGCCATCAACGATGTAGTAGAAGGATTCGAACTCGGAGCAAACGATTATCTGAAAAAACCTTTCGGCATGCAGGAACTGATCATACGTATCAAGGCGCTGATGGGAAAAGCGTTCAGCTTCACGGAAACAAAGGTTACCAGCCATTTTGAGATAGGAAGTTATCTGTTCGATCCGGTCGCGCAGACATTGCTGCATGCCGGAGTGAGACAGGAACTCTCCCACCGCGAGTCGGAAATACTGAAACGGCTTTGTGAGAACCGGAATCAGGTGGTCAATACGCAGGACGTTCTGCTGGAACTTTGGGGAGATGACAGTTTCTTCAATTCCCGGAGTCTGCATGTGTTCATCACGAAACTGCGGCATAAGTTGTCGCAGGATGAGCAAATACGTATCGTCAATGTGCGGGGAATTGGCTATAAACTCATTGCAAGCTAAGCTCTAAAATAGTGTCACTATCCTACTGGTATAGTGTCACTATCCCCACAGGATACTTACACTATCTCAGCGGGATAGTGACACCATCCCGACGAGACAGCGGCACACTCCTTTTTAAAGGATTTTTCTCTAAGAAAACATAACGGAAGCAGGCAGTCAGACTAAAAATCTCTATCTTTGTCATCAATCAACCTTTACGAAGATGAGAAAACTGATTCTATTTCTTTCGCTGATATTATCGGTCGGTTTTGCATCCGCACAGTCGGAAGTTCCTTCCGATAGTATTCGTCGTGCTCCGTCGAGCAATATAAAGGAATTCGGTGGCTTCCTGCTCGATATGGGATTAATGAATGTGGCCCCTCCCAAACTTCCGAAATTCAGTCTCGATGTACCGGATGTGAGTAAAGACTATAATCAGATATTCCGTCTGAATACAGACGCGACCTATACGCAGGGATTCACCGACGCATTTTCTTCCCCTTTCTCCGGTTTCGGATATGGGTATGGCTGGGGATTGTCGTCTTCACCGCAGTTCATGCAGATGGGTACCTTCAAACTGAAAAACGGATGGAAAATCAATACATACGGAGACTATGACAAAGACGGATGGAAAGTGCCCAACCGTAGTGCCATGCCTTGGGAGAAGAATAATTTCCGGGGAGCATTCGAACTGAAGTCCTCCAATGGTAATTTCGGTATCCGGATAGAGGTTCAGCAGGGACGGAACGGTCTTTATTAACTACGCTACTCATTATGATCGACTTGTTTCGGCTATTAGCATATCCTGATTAGCTATTAGCATAATCCGATTAGCTAATAGCTAATCAGGATATGCTAATAGGATATTTCAATCATCAATAACAAGATGAGTCACTTATTCAACTAACGTTTATTCTGCTTCAAAAGCTCTGTCTGCCGCAGCCATCGCGTCGGCTACACGGTCGCACCATGAATCAAACTCCGGATCAGGAGTCTGTGTTTCGGGGTGCGAAAGCATATATTGCACTGACTGTCTTAAACCGTCCGCCATCGAAGTTGTACAGATAAAGTCCGGCACAAGGCGTTTTATTTTCGAATTATCAAAGACTACCGTTGCGGCTTTGTCCCCCAGCAGTTCGCCCCGAAAGTCATAGTTCCCGCCATGTCTCGCAAGAAAATCGGAAGCCACATGGAGTGCGTTCAAAGGTTTCCCCAGCGCATCGGCAATGGTTTGATAAATCTGATTCCAAGTCATACTCTCATCTGTGGTGATATGGAAGGCATTCCCGATGGCATGAGGGTTAGCCATCAGTCCTACGTATCCTTTGGCAAAATCTTTGGAATGTGTCAGTGTCCACAAGGAACTTCCGTCACCGGGGATAATAACCGGTTTCCCGTCAAGGATACGTTTAAGTATCTGCCAGTTCCCCTTATTTCCATGCAGGCTTACAGGAGGTTTCGTTCCATTATACGTATGGCTGGGACGGACAATCGTAATCGGGAAACCGGTGGTACGGTATGCTGTCATCAACACTTCTTCGGCGGCAATCTTATGCCGTGAATATTGCCAGTAAGGATTCACTAAAGGGGTACTTTCCGTAATACGGTAATCAGCCAACGGTTTTTGGTAGGCGGATGCACTGCTGATAAAAATATATTGTTTCGTCTTATTACGGAACAGACGGATATCACGTTCTACATCTTCTGCCGTGTAAGCGATGAACTGAGCTACAACATCATAACTTTCATCTGCAATAGCTTTCGCCACAGCTTCCTCATCGTGAATGTCGGCAATGATACTGCCCACACCTTCCGGCAGTTTTTTTGAGCCCCGGTTAAGCAGTGTTATCTCCCACCCTCTCTGTTGAGCCAATTCTACTACATCGGTACTAATCGTACCGGTTCCTCCAATGAATAATGCTTTCATAAAACAAGTCTTTTTAAATTCGCAGGAACAAATATATTAATTCTACTATTCACATCCCTTGATTATCCCGTTTTTTTGTTTCCGACACGCTGATATTTAGCTGGAAAAAGTGAGTTTGCCTCCTACTGCCCGCCAGCATTGTATACAAATTACTGAATCTTATACCCAAATTACTGTTTTGCAAATCCGGAATGAGAAAGATACATTTAAAAGCTTTATCTTTGTGACAGATCAAAACTGTAAGCCGTATGGAAGAAATAACAAAAATTGAAAGCATTGACCAGTATGACCAACTGTTCGGACTAGAGACCTTGCACCCGCTGGTAAACGTGATCGACTTCTCGAAAGCGACAAAGACGGTAGACTACTATCGTATGAATATCGGATTCTACTCTCTGTTTCTGAAAGACGCAAAATGTGGCGATCTCAGATATGGACGGAAGTATTATGACTATCAGGAAGGAACCGTTGTCTGCATGGCTCCGGGACAGGTTATCGGGATAGATAACCGCAAGCAGACACCAATTCGTACAAAATCTATCGGTCTTTTATTTCATCCCGATTTAATCCGGGGAACTTCTTTAGGGCAGAACATCAAACACTATAGTTTCTTCTCTTACGAAGTGAATGAAGCACTGCATCTCTCCGAACAGGAAAGGGAAATCGTGACCGACTGTATCCACAAAATACAAATCGAACTGGAACATGCCATCGACAAACACAGCAAGCAGCTCATTGTCCGCAATATAGAACTATTGCTCGACTATTGCATGCGCTTCTATGAACGGCAATTCATCACCCGTAATCAGGCGAATAAAGATATCATCGTGAAGTTCGAACAGTTATTGGACGAATATTTTCAGAATCAGACTGCACTTACCGAAGGACTTCCTTCTGTAAAATACTTTGCGGACAAGGTCTGCCTTTCTTCCAATTACTTCGGAGACCTGATCAAGAAAGAAACAGGAAAAACGGCACAGGAATATATCCAGCACCGGATCATAGAACTTGCCAAAGAACGGATATTAGAAGGCAGCCAGACGGTCAGCCAGATTGCGTATGAACTGGGGTTCCAGTATCCGCAGCATTTCAGTCGGTTGTTCAAGAAGAATGTCGGATGTACGCCAAACGAATATAAGCAACAGAACTAAAAACAGCTCCACTAATCAGGATATTAGTTACGTCATGGGAGATAAAGTACTTAAGATAGGAAGTGTGCATCAATGTAATTGCTGCATGGGGAGTAAGACGCTGCACCCTCTGGTCAGTGTCATCGACCTTTCAAAAGCCGATTTATCCTCCCATACGGATTTCAAATTCGGATTTTACACGATTCTGTTGAGCGAATGCAAATGTGAAGCCTACAGATACGGACATCAGTACTACGACTTCTCGGACGGGACACTTCTCTGTCTGACTCCCGGCGAGTCAATCAGTATGAAGGATAGTGACAACACATGTCCTTCCAAAGGATGGATACTGGCGTTTCATCCCGACTTGATCTGCGGCACTGTGCTTGGAGCGAACATTCGTGACTATACTTTCTTCTCTTATCGTCCCGAAGAAGCACTGCATGTTTCATTACGTGAAAAGCAGGTCATACTGGAACTTCTGGATAAAATAAATGAAGAATTGCAACGCTGCATCGACTGCTATAGTCAGAAGATCATTTCCAAATACATCGAACTACTGCTTGATTATTGCGAACGCTTCTACGAACGCCAGTTCATCACACGCAATGAGGCTAACAAAAAGATTATCGAACGGTTTGACCGTCTTTTGGATGATCATTTCAAGACTATACAAAGTCAGTCCGCCGATCTTCCCACTATTGAGGAGTGCGTCAGAGTACTTCGTCTTTCTCCCGCATATTTCAATGATTTGCTGGAATATGAAACGGGGAAGTCGTACAAAGAATACCTTCAGTTCAAGCGTTTCGAGATAGCTAAAGAGTGGTTGATAAATACAGATAAAACACTCAGCCAGATAGCGCAGGAACTCGGTTTCCGGAATCCGCAATATTTCAGCCGCCTGTTTAAGAAGATCACCGGTTGTTTGCCGAATGATTTCAAGATGCCTAACTGACTTTTCTCTTAATAAAAATAGAATTGAGAATTCAAATTCTTAATCAATGTTATAAAACATACTATTTTCCTTGGATAATTTGCAAAGTTCACAGAAGTCCGTATCTTTGCAATGTGTTTTTCATAGTATTAGATTTAAGGTTAACAAAGGTTGGAGCAAGGCGTTGCTCCTTTTTTTATGTCCATACGTGAGCTATTGGACTTTCGTATATAGTAGAATTACGTTATTTTTCAGTAGATTTGCAGTAACACTTGAAAAGGATACATTCAGATTATATTCTGAATATATAAATCAAAAAGTGCTCTTTTTACGTTATATATCAAGAAGTAACTTTAATCCTGACAAAACAATGAAGACAGAGCGGAAATATCACCATTTGATTAAATCAGTTATCATCGTACTATTCCTTTCTTTTGGCATGACTTCGTGCGAAAAGGAAGAGCCAGTTCCGGTACCTACAGAACAAACGGTATTCATGTATCTCCCCTGGTCTGATAATCTCACATCCAATTTCTATCAGAACATCAGCAACCTTGAAAGTGTAGTTGAAAAGAATATCTTGAAGGATGAACGGATAATCATTTTCATGTGTACCACAGCAACGAAAGCCACTCTTTTTGAACTCGCTTATGAGAATGGCAAGAGTGTGCATAAAACTCTAAAGAACTATACAGATCCTGCATATACCACAGCAGAAGGTATCACATCCATCCTAAATGATGTGCAACGCTACTCTCCCACCAAACGCTATTCGATGGTTATCGGCTGTCATGGCATGGGATGGATACCCGTATCAAATTCTAAATCACGTAGCGGTCTTCGTACCAAAATGCACTGGGAATACGAAAATGTACCAATGACACGCTACTTCGGAGGATTAAATGCCCAATATCAGACTGATATAACCACACTTGCCAAAGGAATATCCAATGCCGGACTTAAAATGGAATATATACTCTTTGACGACTGCTATATGTCAAGCATTGAAGTAGCCTACGCTCTCAAAGATGTGACTGATTATCTGATAGGATCTACAAGTGAAGTGATGGCGTATGGTATGCCATACGCCGAGATAGGTCAGTATCTAATTGGGAAAGTAGATTATGCCGGTATCTGTGACGGTTTTTACTCTTTTTATTCCACTTATAGCACACCCTGCGGAACAATCGCTGTCACTGATTGCTCAGAACTTGATAACCTGGCAACTATTATGAAAGAAATTAATCATCGATATACTTTTGATCCTTCACTAACCAGTTCTTTACAGAGACTGGACGGATATTATCCGGTTATCTTCTTTGACTATGGTGACTATGTTTCAAAATTATGCCCTGATGAAACTCTAGTGGCACGATTCAACGAACAGCTCAATCGTACGGTGCCATTCAAAAGAAATACAGAATATTTCTATTCGATGAGCAGAGGAGAAGTGAAAATCAATACCTTCTCCGGTATTACAATCTCCGATCCAAGTACGCACTCGCTGGCCTCAAAAAAAGAAGAAACAGCATGGTATGCAGCTACTCATTAAGAACAAAAGATAAGATCAGGAAATCTCTTAATAAAAATAGAATTGAGAATTCAAATTCTTAATCAATGTTATAAAACATACTATTTTCCTTGGATAATTTGCAAAGTTCACAGAAGTCCGTATCTTTGCAATGTGTTTTTCATAGTATTAGATTTAAGGTTAACAAAGGTTGGAGCAAGGCGTTGCTCCTTTTTTTATGTCCATACCTCATCTCGTCAGCTAATTTTATCCTTTGATCACCGCCATAGGCGCCAATTCCACCAAAGGTTTCACTAAATCCCGCTCATTAGCAATTACCTGCGCAATATCTTTGTAAGCTCCCGGTACTTCATCCAATCCATCCGGCATGCGCATCGGACCTGATAATGATATGCTTAAATTCGCAAAAGAGCAAAAGAAAAAGGGAACTACGAAATCTATTTGCGTAACTAAAATTATTTTCTACTTTTGTGAAAATAAATATAGAAAAGCCATTTCTGAACCGAAACTCACTCATGTGACTGAGAAAAACTCATATGACTGAAACGAACGACTATAAAACAGCCCATGAAGAATATAATAATTATCGGTGCCAATGGATTCACCGGACGCCAAATACTGAATGACCTGTCGAGCAAGGCACAATATAAGGTAACAGGATGTTCCCTGCATCCGGATATCCTTCCGAAGAATGGAGGCAACTATCATTTCATCACCACAGATATACGGGATGAAGCAGTCGTAAAGCAACTTTTTAAAGACGTACAACCCGATGTAGTCATCAACTGTTCCGCCTTATCCGTCCCCGATTATTGCGAAACGCATCACGAAGAAGCCTGGCTAACAAATGTTACGGCAGTAGAACAATTGGCACATCTTTGCGAAAGTTACAAAAGCCGGTTCATTCATTTATCTACAGACTTCGTCTTTGACGGAAAGATAGACGAGAAGTCCGGACAGCTTTATACAGAAAAAAGTCTCCCTGCTCCCGTCAACTATTACGGTTTCACCAAATGGAAAGGAGAAGAGAAAGTGACTGAAATCTGTAGTAACTATGCTATTGCCCGCGTAGAGATTGTCTACGGAAAAGCATTGCCGGGACAACATGGAAACATCGTGCAACTGGTGATGAATCGTTTGAATGCAGGACAAGAAATCCGTGTCGTATCAGATCAATGGCGCACGCCCACCTATGTAGGTGACGTATCAGCCGGAGTACAACACCTGGTAGAAAATGCCGCAAACGGAATTTTTCATATCTGTGGCGAGGAATGCCTGACCATCGCAGAAATTGCTTTTCAGGTAGCAGACTACATGAAGCTGGACCGTTCGCTCGTTCACCCTGCCACAACAGAAGAAATGCAAGAAGCTACTCCCCGTCCCCGTTTCAGTGGGATGAGTATAGCAAAAGCCCGGACTATACTTGGTTACCAGCCACGAAAGCTGAAAGACATCCTCATGGAGTGGAAACATTAACCGACAAATCCTATTAATCAGATTGTTTGCACAAATAAAAGTATGTGCTCTACACAACATAGAAATTTGACTCAGGCATCGAACTGGCAACTAAATAAAAATGATATAAACACATAATATATAAAGGTTAAGGTCTACATAACCAAGTTTTTACTACATTCTATTCCTAGTTTCAGCTACCTTTCCCATTCTAATTATTGCATATTTATTTTGAAAATATGCAATAAGTTCTTATCTTTGCACCCGAATTAAAGAACCAGAAGATGAATCAAACATTACAATTACATAACGCCCTTATATTTCATGCGGAAATTCCCAATTTCTGCACGTCATGTTGCGTGCATGTACATTGGTTCAGCGGATTCATCTAAATTCCCCTTACTCATTCTTACCCCTAACTGCCTGTTGACTTATTTCGTTACTCACAGACAGTATTTCCATCTGATTGTCAATAAGATGTATGTCTTTTTGGGGATTATCTATGCTATTTATGAATTGTTTAACCTAACCAACTAAAATATATTACAATATGTTCTCTATTATATCTACCATGTTTTTGGGAATCGGTATCGGATACGGATTACGTAACTGGAGTATCTTACAAAAGACTGAAAAGACAATTTCTCTTACAATATTCCTGTTACTCTTTATCCTTGGAGTATCCATTGGCTCTAATAGCCTGATTGTGAATAATCTCGGTAAGTTTGGATGGCAGGCGATCATTCTTGCCGTATCCGGCGTATTAGGGAGCTTGTTGGCTGCCCGGCTTGTGTTACAACTATTTTTCAAGAAAGGAGGTAAACAATGAAAGGAAGTCTCATCGTTATCGTATTTTTCTGTGTAGGCTGTATCATGGGAGTTTTTAATAAATTCCAGTTCGACACACATACTGTTTCCATGTATATACTATATGCGTTGATGCTGCAAGTAGGAATCAGCATCGGTTCCAATAAGAACCTGAAAGCGATCATCTCACATTTGCACCCGAAAATGCTGCTGATTCCATTGGGTACCATTACCGGCACATTGTTGTTTTCTGCCTTGGCAAGCATTTTGCTAAGTCAATGGAGTGTATTCGACTGTATGGCAGTAGGAAGCGGATTCGCCTATTATTCGCTGTCTTCCATCCTGATCACTCAGTTCAAGGAACCGACCATCGGAATACAGTTGGCTACAGAGCTGGGTACCATTGCCCTGCTGACTAATATCTTTCGCGAAATGATGGCACTTTTGGGTACACCGCTTATCAAGAAGTATTTCGGGAAACTTGCTCCCATTTCAGCGGCAGGAGTCAACTCAATGGATGTATTATTACCTTCCATCAGCAGATATTCGGGAAAAGAAATGATTCCTATCGCTATTTTGCATGGTATTCTGATCGATATCAGCGTGCCTGTATTCGTTTCTTTCTTCTGTAACTTATAACTCTGTACCCCATCATACCATAATGTCCGAAAAGCATATCTGACCTATCATTCTGTCAGTAGCTTTTCGGACATTATTTTTTTTCGAAAAACAATCGTTTTTTTGTAATCGGTTGGTAGATAAGACTTAAAGAGTAGAAAGTTCGGTAGCCGGTAGCGATTTGGTAGCTGTGCGGGTTTCGCTGCATTGCTTCGCTCTGCTCTTGGAACTGATGCAAATATAGGGATTTTGACCGAAAAAGGGAAATGTTTCGGGGGATTTTTTATTTTTCGGGATTACCGGATTACAGGAAAAGCATAAAAGCAGGAGGCGGTGCAAGAAACGAGGTTGCACCAGTGGTTTTACCAGAAGTGTAAAGCATTGATTTTCAGCGTGTATTTCTGTGGTGCAAGGTGCAGCTATATTTATATATATAGCTGCACCTTGCACCAGCCACACAGGGCTGTTTTGCGGCTTGCACCGAAAATCTTTTAAGTTATTGTAAATGAGTTGGTTTTGAGTTTTGGTGCTTGTTTCGGGGGAAAGGTGGGATGAACGGGATGTTCCGATAGGGCTTGGCGGCTTCGTGCTTGCCCTGCAAGGGCTTGGCAGGCGGGGGGCTGGAATGTCGGATTTAGGGCAGTCTTGGGGCTTTTATTCAATCCTTTGCCCCTTCCGGTCGATGTAATACCAATCATCGCTTTCCCAATAGCGGTATTCCCCATCCGAACCGGGAACTTCTTTCTGTTCTCCCGTGTCGGTTACTTTCGCCTTCCCGTTCTCGAAAGGAAAGCCAAAAGCGAAGCGTGGCTCTATGAGGGTATTGCCATGCTTGTCCGCATATCCGATACGCCCTTTTTCATCGATGATGCGGTAAACGCCTTCCTGCACGGGGTCGTTGCCGTTGTCATACCGGTACGGGACATAGAGGCTTGCGGGATGGCTGTTGCCGGAGGATATGGCCGTGCAGCGGTCATGATAAAGGGTGAACAGCCGTATTTCAAGCAGGATGGCAAGGACTGCAAGCACCATGCAGACAAGGAAACGGAGGCGATAGCGTTGCCGTACCGATACATGGAACGCCCCGTAATAGTCGTGCATCATGCGGTAACGCTCCTCGGTATAGATGCGCATATTCCTCCAGAGCAATACGGGGAACGGCAGTATCAGCGGGAAAAACGTAAGGCGGTTGTCTGTCTCGTAAAGAAAACGGACAGCCGGAGTGTCCAAGAACTGTAAAGCGATGGCGACAGGAAACAGGAGGCAGGCGAACTGAACCACACTGATGACCGCAAAACTACGGTCCGGGAAGCCGTGCCGACAACTGCGCCACGTCCAATAAAAGAGGTGGTCGAAGAATCCGGGGAGCTTCAACCGGCTGGTTCTTTTATGTGGGGAGGCTTTCTTCATACGTTGCGGCTATATAGGTGCAAATAAAACGTATTTCTTCCAAACGGAAAAGAATTTTGCGGTGAAACTTTTTGAGTGATTGGACTTTTCGCTATTTTTGCTTTGATATATAACGGTTCGTCCGTAAGGTATGAATTTGGCTTTTTCTGTTATTGCTATGGAATGGTTCGATAAGATAAGCGAGTTTATGGAGGGTCTGCCGGAGTGGTTGCAGGCGCATCCGAGGTACGGCTACCTGATCGTGGCGGGAATCCTGCTGCTGTGGCTCGTGGGGATTGTCTGCGGATGGCGGTGGACGTACTCCCGTCCGGGAAGTTGGGAAGGGAATTTCTGGCTGGGTACGCTGGGTGAAAGGAGTTACCGTTTCTGGCTGGGGCTGATCGTTGCCGCCGCAGCGGGATGCGCCCTGTTGCTGTTCTTCGTAACGGGATAAGCAAGCGGAAAACAAGGAAAGGAGGAATCTATGTTCAAGGAACCGGCATACTGGATGTATTACTTCTGGAGCAAGAACAAACGTGCAAGGAAAGACAAGGCGGTTATCTCCAATGCCACGTGGACGATGGCAATCCTGTGGTTTCTTAACCTGATGGCTCTCCATCTTTTGTTCGAGGCATGGGGATGGGATATGCTGACGGGCTGGTTCTCTTCCCTGACGGACAAGGTGGAATGGAGCAGGTTCAACCCGGTTGCCTACCTGTTCGCCGCAGCGATGCTCGCCCCTTTTATCTGGATTGCCGGAAAGCTGTATTACCGTCCTGCGAAGCTGAAAGCGATGCAGGCGAAGTACGAGACAATGGGCGAATACCGGAAATTGCTCGGTCAATGCCTGTTCTGGCTGTATGTTATCGGCAGTTTTGCATCGTTCTTCATTATAGCCGAACAAAAGAACCATTCCAAGGAGCAACCGCTGATCGAAAGGTTGCAGGAGATACGGGACGGCAAATATCCCGTTGAAAAGACGCACTCACCAACCGGCGAATGACTTTCTTCCGGCTCCCCCTGCTTACTGTCATGCCGTTCTGCGGGTGGAACCGGCACAGCCTTTCTGTTTTTCACGATTGAATATCCGGACCTATGGAGCAAAATCCGAATCTGTAATTCAAGGAAATATCGTGACCGATACGGGGTGTCGGCAGGACATCTATTGCAAACAATTTGTAATTTCGTGTAAGATTTGTATTATTTAATATCGTGTTGAAACAAAATGAAACAGAATCTTACACTAATTCTAATGAATGAAGCCGTCCGGGAGGGATGGCGGGAGTGGATGGAAAAGGTACGCAAGGTATTGCCGCAAACGGATGCGGAGCGTCCGGTGACATGGATTGCGGCGGAACGGCTCGCACGGGAGAACGGACGGATGGTACGGCTGGTGGAGCTGCTGCGGGAACACCGCCCCGTACTTTCGTACCGGGTGAAGGAGGAAGCCGGGCTGCTGATACTGGTCGCCTATCACCGCCACGGAAGCTCGTCAGACTTCCTGCTGGAAACGGCGGAGGCGTATTTCCGGGAAAGGGACTGCGGAGGATTCCTGTTCCTCTGCCGGATGCAGGCAAGCATCAACGCCTACGACGAATACCCGCACCTGAACGTGCTCTGCAACCGTCTGGCGGGACTGCTGTTCCGCTTCCGCCGTGAACGGGCGTCCGAGTACCGCAAGGGCATACCGCCGATGTTCGGCAAGGCGGACTTGCAGGAGGTGGAAAAGTACCTGCCGCACCTGCGGGGCTGCTCGTTCCGGGAAGAAATCGCACTGGCTCTGCCCAAGGTGAAGAACGTGGAGGAACTGGCACGGGAATGCGCCATGTCGGTCAATACGCTGGGACGGCGTTTCAAGGAGGAGCTGAACACCACTCCGCACCGCTGGCTGACGGAACAGCGGAAGGCGCACGTGACCTCCCTGCTGGCGGACACGGACATGCCCCTTCAAGAGATTGCCGACATGTGCGGCTTCGCCACTCCGAGCTACCTGTGGGACTTCTGCAAGAAGCACCTGAAGGCTACTCCTGCCGAAATCCGTGAAATCGCCCGGTGCGCCCGTACCGTTTAGCCTCCCTTTTCCAGCCCTGCCGTGAAAAACCGACCGTCCGGAGCCGATTGGCGGACAATCCGAATCCGGCGGTGAAGATTCAGAACGTCCGTTTCCCTGCCGTCCGCTAACTTTGCGCCCTTATAAACAACATGAAACAAGATTTATATGGAAGAATATTTTAACGGGCTGCTGAAGGAGGTGGATCAGCGCATGGCGACCACAGCCCCCGGCATGGACGGCAAGGAGGTGATAGGCGTCTGCCGTGAGATGGTCTCGTACCTGAAAGGCAAGAACCGGGAACTGAAGGAGTACGCCCTCGCCCATCCGTTCGCCGGGGACGCGAAGGAGATCCTCTACTTCAAGTATTACAAGCCCGCCCTGACGGGCAGGCTGCTGTACTATTACCGGGTGTACCAGATAGAGAGCGGCTGCCCCGCCTGCCTGCGTGTCGCCGAACCGTACTACCGCAAGGCGATGGAGCGTGCCGAGCGGATGATGGAACGCTACCTGCCCTTTTACCAGTATTACCACAGCGGGGCGACATACCGGGACAGCTACTATTTCCTGCGGGCGAAGGACGAGCTAAGCCCCGAGAGCGGCAGCTTCGTGCTGGACGAGGAGGCGGAGTTCTCCACGGGCTATGACATACTGGCGGCACGGCTGATCTCGGTGGAGATGCTGCTGGTACACCTGAGCCGCCGGATGGAGCGTGCGGCGCAGGGGACGGAGACGGAAGCCGTGCCGGAGAAGGAACACCGCTGGACGAACACGAAGGTTGCCGCCATACTGCTCGTCTATGGCATACACGTGACGGGAAGCGTGGACGAGGGCAACGCCGAGATCGGCGAGCTGGCTGCGCTGTTCGAGAAGCATTTCCACGTGGATCTGGGCAACGTGTACCACGCTTTCGGCAGGCTGCGGGGGCAACAGAACCCGACGGCGTTCTTGGACGAGATGAAGGAGAGGCTGCTGAAAAAGATGCGGGACATGGATAGCCGGTAGCAAGTTGGCAACGGGGCGGCAGGACACGGGAAGGGAGCGTCCGAAGGGCTGGAAAGAGCCTTCCGGACGCTCTTTTTTACCCCGTCTCGGTCCTTTTTACCGCCCGGAACGGCGGCAAGGGCTAAAATGCGCCCCGAAAAAAAATCTTTGCCAAGGTGCTGATATAGTGGCAGGAAAAACCGGCGAATCGGGCGACATTTGCGGCAGAAACCTAAAAATGAGTACGACAATGGAAATAATGACCATCGAGAGCAACGCCTACCGCCTGCTCGTGGAGAAGATCGAGAAGATAACCGCCTACGTGGAGGAATCCCGGAACCGGGAGGAAACGGAGCGCAAACGGAAAGAGGAAGCGGAAAGCCCTGCGACCAAGGGACGGAAAGCCGACCCGAAGTGGATGACGCACAAGGAGGTGTGCGAGGCGCTGGACATCAGCCACCGCACCCTGCAACGCTACCGCCAGAAGAACATCGTCCCCTATTCGATGATCGGGCGGCAGATACGCTATCCCCGGCAGGCTGTCGAGAGCCTGCGTGAGCGGTGGATGGTGGAGACGCCCGCCGCCAAGATCGACCGGATGATAGCGGAACATCCCCTGCATAACCGAAAAAACGGAAGCTATGGTAAGAAAGGAAGAAGTGCTGGCAAGAACCAGTAACGGGCTGGACGTGTTCCGTCACTACCTGCCCGTGAAGTGGCGGGTGGGCAGGAACTTCCTGAACCCGCTGTACGCCGACAGCAAGGCTTCGTGCAACGTGTATTACGACCGCCGGAGCGGTACGTACCGGATGAAGGACTTCGGCAACGGGGACTATTCGGGAGACTGCTTCTTCCTCGTGGCAAAGCTGAAAGGGCTGGACTGCCGGAACGCCGCCGACTTCGTGGAGGTGCTGCACACCATCGACCGGGAGTTGTGCCTCGGACTGGACGGGGACAACCCGACCGACGGGACGGTGGGAACCGGGGGCTGCCGGAGATTGCGACCCGTGCCGGGCGCAAGGGGCGGCGACGCCGGGGAAGCCGGAACGGACACGGAAGAGGCGGCAATGTCCGCCGACCGTCCCGAACCGAAGCCCTACCGGGCGGCGGAGAAGCCCTTCACCGAGGGGGAGCTTGCCTACTGGGGCGCATCGGGCATCACCGTGGAGGTGCTGCGCCGCTACGGGACGGTATCGCTCGCCGAGTACCGGGGCGAGACGAGGGAGGGCAAGGCGTTCGGCTTCAGCTCCACCCCGGCGGAACCGATGTTCGGGTACAGGGGGAAATGGGGCGTGAAGGTCTATCGCCCGATGTCGGAGGTGCGCTTCGTCTATGGCGGGCACACGGGCGACAACTACTGCTTCGGGCTGGAGCAACTGCCCTCGAAGGGCGACCTGCTCTTCCTCACGGGCGGCGAGAAGGACGTGCTGACGCTGGCGGCGCACGGCTTCCACGCCATCTGCTTCAACTCGGAGACCTCGGTCATCCCGGCGAAGACCGTGCGCAAGCTGGTCTATCGCTTCAAGCACATCGTGCTGCTGTACGACACGGACAAGACGGGGCTGGAATGCTCGGAGAAGCACCGTGCGCAACTGGCGGAGTACGGGGTGAAACGGCTGGTGCTGCCGCTGCCGGGGACGAAGGCGGAGAAGGACGTGACGGACTACTTCAAAGCCGGGCACACGAGGGCGGAGCTGATGGGGCTGTTCCTGAAACTGCTCGACACGCTGTACGGGGACACGCTGGCGATGCTGAAATCGTGCGAGATCGACTATGACCACCCGCCCGAACAGGCGGTCGCCATCGTTACCGCCGGGGACGTGCCGTTAGGCTCGGAAGAGAACATCCTCTGCATCACGGGCGGCGAAGGGACGGGCAAGAGCAACTACACCGCCGCACTGGTCGCCGGGGCGATCATGGAACGGGAGACGGACGCCGATCTCTTGGGGGTGCGGGTGGAGCCGAACCGCAAGGGGCGTGCGGTGCTGCTCTACGACACGGAACAGAGCGAGCAACAGCTCCACAAGAACACGGGGCGGCTGCTGCGCCGTGCCGGGCGTGAGCGGATGCCGGAGTACCTGCACGTGTACTGCCTGACGGGGATGTCGAGAAGCGAGCGGCTGACCGCCATCGTGCAGAGCATGGACCGGTACCACTACCTGCACGGGGGCATCCATCTGGTCGTCATCGACGGGGTGGCGGACCTGATCCGCTGCGCCAACGACGAGGCGGAGAGCGTGGCACTGATTGACGAGATCTACCGGCTGGCGGGAATCTACCGCACGTGCATCGCCGCCGTGGTGCATTTCGTGCCGAACGGACTGAAACTGCGGGGACACCTCGGCAGCGAGCTGCAACGCAAGTCCGCCGCCATCCTCTCCATCGAGAAGGACGAGAACCCGGAGGTGTCGGTGGTGAAGGCGTTGAAGGTCAGGGACGGCAGCCCGCTGGATATTCCGCTGATGCAGTTCAGATGGGACAAGCAAGCCGGGATGCCCGTCTATGTGGGCGAGAAGCCGAGGGCGGAGAAAGAGAAGCGCAAGGAGAAGGAGCTGGCGGAGATGGCACGGGAGGCGTTCGCCCGGCAGGAGAAGTACGGCTACATCGAACTGTGCGAGCTGATACAGGAGATGCTGGAAGTGAAGGAACGGACGGCGAAAGGCTACATCCGCTATATGCGGGAAAAGGAAATCATCGAAAAGGAGGGCGACTGCTATGTACACGGACAGGGAAGAGTTTGAGGGTTGGATGGAGCGCATCATGGAACGCTTCGACCGGACGGAGAAATTGCTGGAAAGGGTGCTGAGGAAGAACAACACGCTCGACGGCGAGGAGGTGCTGGACAACCAAGACCTGTGCCTGCTGCTGAAGGTGGGCATCCGCACGCTGCAACGCTACCGTGCCATCGGGGTGCTGCCGTACTTCACCATCAGCGGCAAGGTGTTCTACCGCACGAAGGACGTGCACGAGTTCATCCGCACCCGTTTCGCCGACGTGGAGGAACGGGCTGCGAAACGCAAGGAGAAGGAAGCCCGGAAAGAGGAAAGGCGCAGGAAAAGGGGGCTGTTCCCGTGAGAATGACATTTTTCTGACGGTGCTTTTAGTGGATGAAGCCCTGCCGGATCGTGAGATTAGGCGGGGCTATTGTTTTGTTATTCGGGAAGTTTCCGTATCTTTGCCATACGAAGACAGAAGGCGGTGCTCTCGGGCACGGTCTCTGTCGTGACATAGAAGATTCATGCCCGGCTTGGAAGCAGGCGGGGATTGATATACATATTGTACGTTCGCTGAACGTCTTGACACGGAAAACTGGCACTTTTCAAAAAAGACAAGATGTATAGCGCAATGTTCATGCTGTATGCTTATACGGCGTGGGCTTGCCTGTCTTGTCTTTTAGGTATGCCAGTACCTTCGTGTCGGGATAGTGTGAGTTCACGCTGTTCTTTTGGGTGCGAGGCGGACATAATCCTTAAAAACACATTGATATGAAACAGATTACCTTGCATGTGTACCAATCCATTGACGGTTGTCCGGTCAGATCGGACAAGTATTTTGATGCGGCGGTGGATGCCTCCGGCTGCGTGCTGATCGACGAGGAAACCTACCTGCGCATTTACCTGAACCATCTGGGCTGGCCGCTCACGGCAAAAGAAACTTTGGTCGTGACGGACGGCTGTATTGATTTGACGGAGAAGGAACGGGTGCGGTTTGTTACAGGGGATGCGGCAGCGGAACTGCGGGGAATAAAAGCGGACGGCGAAGGGACGGTAACGGCTTACGGAGCGGAAACCGGGGCTTTGCTCTTGGATAACGGGCTGGCGGACGAAATCGTGGTGATAACCGTGCCGGTGCTGGTCGGCGGCGGCGAGAAGGCACTGGAGTGCGGGCTGAACGACGGCAGGACGTGGATCGTGCGGTCGAGCAAAGTATTGGAGGACGGGAAAATCCGGACGGTGTACGGAAGGGTATGCCCATGAAATGCAAAAAGCCACTGAAAAGTGGCTTGGGTCATTCAGGAAAGGATGACGGGTTATAAAAAAACGACCCGCCGATTTGAGCATTATCAAGAGGCTTGGCAGGTTCTACTGGCGCAAAGATAACGGAAATAGTTGGAATGACAAAGATATGTTGAATTTAGGTCTTACTGATGCCTAAATTTGAAGTATAAACAAAAGGTGCATCAATGATGCACCTTTTGTTCTAATATATTAATTCCTTTATAATGTTAAAGTACATTTGTCGGAAGAATATTAGTTCTGTCTAATTTCTTTCTAAAGAATGTTTTTTGAATAGACGATAATACGCTATGTTCAATCACATCCTTATGCAAAGTAAAGAATTTATCAGAAGCACTAATACACTCTTGTGTAGCTTTACATTTTCTCAAAGAATTATTCAATAGACTAACTCCCATGAGCTTAGTTTTGAAAAATCTATTTTTTAATCCGTTACGGTATAGAAAATCAAAATAAACTTCAGCATCGGCAACATTATATTTTGCCAATTCTGATTGGAGAGCAGTCCAATAGTAATCCGTCATTTCCAATGACAGAACTACTACTAAAAAACTTCGTTCTCCTAAAGAGATTATTTGATAATCTTTTGTCTTCATTTCTTTACCAATTAGTACATAAGTCATTTATAATAACAAGTCCATCCTTTATTATGTTCACCGCTTCATCATAATATAAGGTTCTGCTTGTTTCTAAGTTCCTGCGATCAATATGGAAAGTTGTATGCCGATTCTTGTTATAAAAGTCATACGCCTTTTCCAATGCTCTTTTTAACGAGGGATTACCATTGTAAGTTCCCACATTCTCCAAAAAATGGTAGTTTCCATCTTTACCTCTCTCAAAATATGTACCATAATCTTTAAAATCCGGTGCGTCTTCCAAGAGTCTTTTGCTAATCAAGCCATCCAAAGCCTTCATTATACCGAATGTATAACACCCGTAATCATCAACCACAACACCGGAGTTAGCAAGAGCAATAGATGTTTTCAGAAAATCTTCAAGAATACTTCCTTCAATGTTTTCAGTTTTCGTGAAATGCTTATTCAAATCTTTTTCTATCACACATCCTACTAAAGGTTGAATAGCCAAGAAGTCTTCCATTACTTCGGTTGGAACAGAAGATATTGTCTCCATTATTTCTGTAATAAGCTCAATATAAAAAGCTGTTACAGCTCCCTGTAAAAATAAAGTCCCATTATTATAAAAAATAATAGATACCTTGGCATCATATTTCCCCTTTAAATGATATTGGTTCCTGATAGCAGGATTGTTATCTGTATTGACCGTAGTTATTTCGATTTCATCACTTTCCGATAATACATCTATAAAAGCATCAAAATCTTCTTCACTTATTCCTTTTGCCGTAAAGCTTTTCTTATCAGGGCAAGGAATTGAAGTATTTTGAAGGATAACGTTCCAACATTCTTCACATATTCCTTTTAAATGTGCTTTTCCTTGCGTACTATAAGAAACTTGCCCGCCATTAATAAAACAGTTTAAGATACCAGTTTCCTTATTATGAGTTATTGCTATTTTTTTTAATTTACCTTCTTGGCAATCTGTTATTTTGATTGAATATGAAGGTTTTGTCGCTATAAAATCAATAGCAACCTGATCTATGTTTTCAACAGATAATGAGTGCTTTTTAGCCATTGTCGTCCTATTTTCGGGTACAAAAATACAATATTTTTCGAATATATGTCCACAAATTCAAGCATTTAACCCTTTTTGAGCTGTAAAAAGGCTGTTTAAAGGGAAATGGAACGCTTCATATTATGAACAGAATAGGTTCGAAATCCTTTCGAGTATTTGCCAGTCGGTTATGGGAAAGACAAATCCGCCTTCTTATATAATCGGCTGGTAAAGATAGTGAATATTGCCGGGATTACGGGTACAAGACCTTGAAATCCCGTGGGCTGCCGCCGTCTGTCAAGCCGTCCTGCCGGAGCCGCCGGAGGGTCTCGGCTGCCGATCCGCTGCCGAAGTTGCGGACACAGTACAGGCGGGAGAAGCGGAAGCGGCGGAGGTGGACGAGCAGGTGCTCCACGGTGAAGACGCCCAGCTCCCGGCACGCCCGGACGATGCGCTGCGACAAGCCGAAGGTGTCGAGCGGGGTGTCGAGCAGGCGGCGGAGCCTGCCCGGTCTGCCGGGCTTGCCCCGCTGTTGCGCCACGTCCTCGTAGATGGTGGCGACCCGGTTGCGGCTGAACAGGGCGGCAAGGGATGCGCCGTCGATCATCAGGATGCCGTCGAAACGGGCGTAGGCGATGTGGTTGCCGTTCATCCAGAGGGTGATGCGCAGCTCGTCCGTGCCGCAGAGCCGGGCGGCTTCCGCCACGGTGATCCAACCGATGCCGTTCATCGCCTGCGCTCCTTTCCTTTGGGCTTGTCCGTACGGGGCGGGAACCCGTACACGGTGTGGAAGTCCTTGTCGAAGGTGAGGTACGCATCGAAGGGCTTGCCCTCCCTGCTCCTGAAGCCTTTGATAAGGGATGTTTTGCCTTTGGTCACGAGGTCGGCAATCTGGCTGTCGGTGAGCTGCTTCTCCCCCTTGTTGCGGAAGACGGTAAGCCCACAATCGACGTTGCTGCACTTGGCGACTTTCGGGTAAAGGAGGATGCGACCGGAACGGCACTTGGGACACGGGATATGTCCGCCGTCCGCCACCGATACCTGCACTTGCAGGAGTTCTTCGGTAATCTGGGCGGCATAGACCTCGATGCCCTTGCGGAAGGTGTCGGGATTCATCTCCCCGCTCTCGATCTTGGCGAGGGCGGTCTCCCACTGCCCGGTCATCTCGACATCGGCGATGCGCTTGTCCTTCACTATCTGGTACACGGCAAGCCCCTTGTCGGTCGGCACGAGGCTCTTCTTCTCCCGGCGCACGTAGTCACGGGCAAAGAGGGTCTCGATGATGGAGGCACGGGTGGCGGGCGTGCCGATACCGTTCCCTTTCAGGCTGTCCCGCAGCTCGTCGTCCCGCAACTCCCTGCCGCAATGCTCCATCGCCGAAAGGAGGCTGCTCTCGGTGTGCAGGGGACGGGGCTTGGTCTGTTTCTCCACGCACTCCGCCGATTGCAGGGGGAAAGACTCGCCGGGCTGCAAGGGTGGCAAAGCGGCTGTACCCTCGTCGTCCTCGTCCCGCTCGTTCCGCACGGCACGCCATCCGGCGGACCTGACGACCGTCCCCTTGGCGGTGAACACGCTGTTCCCCGCCGTGAAGGAGACGGTGGTAACGTCCTTGAGGCAACGGGCGGAGAAGGCTTCGAGCAGGCGGGCGGCTACCATGTCGTACACCGTGCGCTCGTCGGCGGACAGCTCGCCGGGCAGACACTCGGTGATGATGAGCGCATGGTGGTCGGTAACTTTCCCCGCATCCACGCTGCGGCGGTTGAGCGAAGCCCCTTTCAGGGCGGCGGCATGGGCGGCGAAAGCCGGGTACCGCTCCAGCAGGGCGATGCGGTCGGGTATCTCGTCGAACACATCGTCCGAGAGGTAGCGGGAGCCGGTACGGGGATAGCTCAACACCTTCTTCTCGTAAAGCGACTGGGCGACGGAGAGGGTCTTGTCCGCCGAGAAGCCGTACCTGCCGTTCGCCTCTTTCTGCAAGGCGGTCAGGTCGTAGAGCAAGGGAGGTTCTTGGTTCACCTCCCTGCGCTGTACGTCGACAACCTCCACCGTCCCCGTTGCGGTTACAGCGGCGAGGGCGGCGTTTGCCGCCGGAAGGGTTTCGTAACGCAATTCAGAGATGGCGGCGAAGGGCGTGCCGTCCTTTTCCGCCGTAACCTTCAGCCGGAAATAGGTCTGCGGGGTGAAATCCCTGTTCTCCAGATAACGGGAGCAAATCATCATCAAGGTGGGCGTCTGTACCCGTCCGAGGGAGTAGATGCCCTGCCCGGCGGCGATGCTGAGAGCTTGGGTGGCGTTCAGCCCAATCTCCCAGTCGGCGATGGCACGGGCTTCGGCGGCACGGTAGAGCTTGTCGTAGTCGCTTCCGGGCTTGAGGTTATCCAGCCCCTCCCGGATGGCACGGTCGGTCAGCGAGGAGATCCAGAGGCGCAGGCAGGGCTTGCGGCAGCCAAGGTAATTGTAGATGTACCGATGAATGGCTTCGCCCTCACGCCCGGCATCGGTCGCCACGACGATACGGTCGGAACGGTCGAAAACCTCCTTGATGACCTTCAACTGTTTGAGCACGCCGGGATCGGGCTTATACTCCTTGCCCTCCCGTATCTGGCGGGGGATGTACTTGAACTCCTGCGGCAGAATGGGCAGGTTCTCACGCCGGAAGCCCGTGTAGCCGTATGCTTCGGGCATGGCGAGCTGGACGAGATGGCCGAACGCCCAGGTAACGAGGTAGCCGTTACCTGAGAGGTAGCCATCGTGCCGCTCCCGGACATTCAACACGTTTGCTATATCCTTCGCTACGGAAGGCTTTTCAGCGATGACTGCTGTAATCATATTTCTTTAAAATTTAATGGTTTGACAAAAGTTATCCCGCCGCTCGGACGGGATAACCGGTAATTCATTTACAGAATGGCGGGGAAATCAGCGGCGGACACCCCGGCTGCGCTTGGGCTTGTCGGGCTGTTCCTGCTTCTGTTCCTGTTTCCGGTCCTCTTTCTGCTCCTGCCTGCGCTCCTGCTGCTGTTTCTGCTCCCCGGTGGGTCGCTGCTGTGCGGATTGCAGGGCTTCTTTCAGGTTGCGGGTCGCCTCGACGGTCTTGCCCTCGGAATTGACCGCCACCTGCACCTCGTTCTCCACGGCGGGCTTGACACGCCCCTCTTCGAGTGCCGCCTTGTAGTCCTTGGGGAACATGAAGGCGGGCTTCTCGCCGGGCTTCCATGTGATGTAGCCTTGGTAGGCTTTTCCTTTCTTGTCCACCAAGCCGGAGACCTTGACCGTTCCCCCGGCTTCGAGTTCGAGGCGGGACTTCTCGGTAAGCTCCTGCTTGCGGAAGGTCTTCGGCACCTCCTGATTGGCGGTCTGTTTCAGGTTCGCCTTGTACGCATCCATCGCCAGCCTGCCCCGGTCGCCGAAGAGAAATTCGAGTTGCATCTTGGCTGCGCTGAACTGAACGGGAGCCGGGTAGAGCTTGGGCTGCTCCCCCTCCTTGGCTCTGGAAAGGAACTGGCAGACCACCGCCTCGCCCTGTTTGAGCCGGGCTATCTCGTCCGGGGTGAAGGTGTGCCCGTTCTTCTCCGCCGGGATATTGACCTTGGAGAGCGGGAAGGCGACCAGCTCGTTGGTCTTGAGGTTGCGGCTGACAAGGGCTTCGACCTGCTCGCCCGCCCGGTTGGTGACAGTAGCCGGGTGTCCCATGTTGCCCGTCTGCCGGAGCACCTGCTTGTCGGAGTCGGTGATGTCGTAGCCGAAGAACTGCTTCTGCATCTTCTCCGGGTCGAGGATGCCGTGGCTGCACACGGTCAGCCTGCCGTCCGTGCCGGGCTTGAGCGAGAGCTGGCTGTCGTTGCTGTGCGAGATACCGTCGAAGTGGAAATGCACCCGGACGGTCTTGTCGGTCTGGAAGCCCCGTAGCATCTGGTCGAGCATCCCGTTGCCCTCGATCTGCTCCCGCTGCACGCCGAGGGCGGCGAGGCTGTTCCAATCGATGTCCTCCGGGCGGTACTTGTACTGCGGGTTCTGTTCGGTCTGCCCGGCGGACTGCTGCGGCGCACCCTCCGGCTGTTGCTGCTGCCCGGCTTGGGTCTGCTGCTGTGCCTGCACGGGCGGCTGCACCTCGTACTGCGCAACGAGCGGCTCGCCCGTCTTGACGGACTGGCTCTCCCGCTGCCGGAAATCGGCGGCTACCCGCTGCACCTCCTCTTCCGGCACACGGAAGAAGTGGAAGCGGGTCGGGTCTTTCAACTGGTTCCAGAGGTTGGAAAAGAAATTCGAAAACATATCGCCGTGGCGATCCACCCGCAGGAGGTCGTTGTTGTCCTCCAAGGGATTCTTGGTCTGTAACTCGCCGTCCTTTACTCCGCTGACGGCTTGGAGCGTGCCTTTCTCGTCCATGACGAGCAGGATGTCCATCAACTGCTGGCTGCTGTCCGGTCGTTCGTCCATAATCTAATGTTTTTAAATGGTGAATACTATTGGTTCTCAAACGAAACCGGGCGTAAATATAGAGGGAGAAACACGGGGAACGTGCAACTCCGGGGCGGGCTGTCCGCACTTGTCGTCCGGTTCGCAGGTTTGTCGCAGCCCTTTCCTGTGAAAAATACCAAAAAATCATGCCCAGCACGCATTTTTCTCCTCCGGAAAACGGCGATAATTCGTTGTTTTCTCTATATTTGTAAAATATGGGTAATGAGGGACACGGTCTGTCATTGCCACCCATGCGATGCGTATGAAAGTCTATCAGAGCAAACCGAGAATAACGCTTTCACCTGCCATCCGTGACGGGCAGAAATACGTGGAAGTGGAGTTCGACGAGGACGATGCCATCCGGCTGTCGCTGTCGAAAGAGAAGGGTGTGCGGTTCGAGGGGGACAGAGCCTACCTGCCGGAAGAAGGGTTCGACCTGTCCGGCTTTTTCGACCGCCATGTGGAAACGGCGTATATCAATTACTCCGCCCTGAAAAACACCCAGCCCAAGAAAAACGGGAAAACCAGCCCCGCCATCCCGCCCGGCTATGCCGAGACGCTGCGGCAACTGCGGTACAGCGAGCATACCGTCCGTGCGTACACTGCCTATTTCAAGGAGTTCCAGCAATACTTTGCGGGAAGAAACCTCCGCTACATCCGACCGGAAGAAATCAACGCCTACATCGTGCACCTGATTGACACACGGGGGATCTCGTCGTGCCAACAGAACCTGCGCATCAACTCGATCAAGTTTTATTTCGAGAAGGTGCTGGGATTGGAGCGGAAATGTTACGAGGTAAAGCGAGCCAAACGGGAACGGACGCTGCCCGACGTGCTGAGCAAGGAGGAGATAAAATCCATCCTTGACGCAACCGGTCCGGACATCCGGCTGTTCTGCATGTTCTCGCTGCTCTATTCCGCCGGGTTGAGAATCAGCGAGCTGCTGGACTTGAAGCCCCACGACATCAACGTGAGCCGTTCGCTGATACGGGTACGGCAGGGCAAAGGGAGGAAAGACCGCTACACGCTGTTATCGAAGCCCCTTGTCAGGAAGCTGACCGAGTACACCAAGCTGTATAAGCCGCAGGAATGGCTGTTCGAGCGGTACAAGGGTGAGCCGTTTACGGAGAGCATCGTGTCGAAGAAGCTGAAAGAGGCGGCGAAGGAAGCCGGAATCACCAAGCGGGTGTACCCCCACCTGTTGCGGCACTCGTTCGCCACGCATCTGATCGAACAAGGCACGGACTTGAAAATCGTAAAAGAGCTGTTGGGACATAACCAACTGAAAACGACGGAAATGTACGTGCATATAGCCGACACTTTCAAGAGCAGCATCCGCACTCCATTGGATGATATTCTTGAAAGTGATAATGAGATAGTTAAATAAGAAAATAACAGCGAAAACCGCTGATAATTACATGTTAATCGCTTGAAAGAATAAAAAAGACGAAATATGAAAAAGAACATTACTTACTTCGGAGAAGTAGAAATCAACTCTCCCCAAGAATATAATGAGGGACAAATAGTTATTGACAATCGTCAGATAAAATTAGATCTGAATTTCTATGATGGTGTGCCTGAATATGACTGGGTTGCAGAATATGAAAACTATATCAAGGACTTGGAACAACATAAAGCCGATGTGGAAGCAGCCATTCGTGCCGATTACGAAGATGGAGGTGATGTTAAGGAATATGTCGATTTTCATCTTGAAGAATTGGACGCTTCTATAATTGATAAAGTTTTAGTAGGTACAGATGCCTCTAAGTCCAAAGAAGAAAGGTTATTGACTGCATTAAAATTGAAACGCATCGGTTTCTATCCCGGCAACGAAAACTATGCCGTATGGGATTATACCATAGGACGTGAGATTGCCGATATGGTGGTGGTTATCAACACTGACAAAACGGGCAAAATCAATTATGTTACATGGGAGAGTTGAAATGCGATTAACAAGCGGATGAATCTCCCGAAAGGTCGATTATTCGCCGGACATTAGCATCAAATAAAAAAGAATGAAAACAATAAAAGAATTGCTTGATGAAGTCATTGATTTAGAAGGTAAGGTTCAAATAAGCCAAGCTATCGACTTTCATAAGGGAGTGCCTACCCTTGAAAAAGGAGTTTATAGAAATGTCTCTCCTATGTTGAAAATCAGGTATGGGGCATTTGGTAAATGGATTAATGCGACACATGGAGATTGGCTTGATACAAAAGAAATGGAAAGTCTATGGAATGAAGATGAAAAGGATGAACGGTTGATAGGAATTGTTCGCGACATAAAAGCTTCAAAGGATTATTGGGAAGACCATGCTACTGGACTATTTGCGCCAAACAGAATTTCCATTTTTGCAGCAAGCGATAATGGCTATGAAATGATTTGCCTAATATGGTTTGACGGTACAGAAGAACCGGAATTATGGGTATATGATTGCAACGGTGAAAGTCGATATAAAGATTTAGCTGCTTATTTGCAAGCATATATTGATGATGATGTATCAGCTTCTGAAGTAAAGTGGAAATTAGCTGATATGTGATTCTTTTATTAGAAGTGATGCTAACATACACCTTAATCGCCCAAAATGGCGATTAGCTGCCGAACATTATGCGCTTAGAAACTAATACAATATGAGCATGAAATATTATCCAAAAGGATGGCATACTTACAAGTTCTTGGTTACACCGCAAGAATTGAAAGACATTTTGCGAGGATTTCACATTGTGATATACAACCGTAGAGTACCTGCGGATTATATAGAAAGTAACTTTGCAAATTTTGTAAGGGATTACGAATCTTTTTACCGTTTACTAACGTCCGGTGAAAAAATCGAGCATATTGTAATCGACAATTTGCTCACGGGCTTTTCAAACAATCTAAGTAAGTGTGCGTATAAAGTCCCCTTTCAAGATTCAAATGATGGATTATGGTATAAAACAGAGGATTTCATAGAGCCTTGCGTCGGGTTCAATCTATTTGCCTTCTATCTTGATGAAGAACATAAGTTACAAACCAAATTCAGTTACATAAATTTTCCAGAGAATATAATGGGGGTTCAATTAGAGTACCCTAAGAAAATATATTCAATAGAGGAAAATAGAGAAATACTATGTAACGAATTGGAAAATTATAATGACGTGTACCAAGTGGTAGTAGAAAGGATAAAGCAATTATGTAGAAATCTGACGATTACAATAGGTGAAAATGTGCATAGAACTAAGGTGAAAATAAGTCCTACCGCACTAAAAGATATTGAAGGAAGTCATTTTATAAAAGTAAATAATTGTATTATTAAATAAAGCGCATAACAAGCGGATTAATCTCCCTAACAGTCGATTATCCGCCGAACATTAGCAACTGATTAAAACAGGTGAAATATGGAAATAAACTTTATAGCAAATGATATAGTATATGAAGTAACAGAAGACAATTCATATTTAGTCGGTTTCGCAGATGATAAGAATGAACCCAAAGAATATGTAATTGTCGAAAGAGCATTAGAGTTTGATGAACAGGATATTAAATTGGGTATGGATTCATACTACTTTGAATATTCAGATCAATCTAATTCTGGTTATGGTTTATGTAGTAAAGTCGTCATACGTCAAAATGAGATTGTCTTTTCAGTAAAACATAAATATGAAGACGATATTACTTCAATAACTGTGTCATATAAGGATAATGCAATTGAAGATATAAAAGAGTATAGAAAAATGCTTTCAAATATCTTTGGAGATATTTTGATTATTGAATAAGTTGCTAACAAACAGCACTACTGCTTAAAGCGGAACGCTGCTGGACATTATCAACAGTGCAAATAGTGAAATATGAAATTTAAAATAAAGGTTAGATCGGGACTTTATTGTCAGAATCAATATCAAAAACATATGAATTTTGATTATTCAAGTGGTTATCCAGAAATGAGTTGCTTTGATGATAATGCCATTGAAACTTATTTTCAAGATTTGACAGGACAAATTAAAGTGGATGATTCAATAACTAATTGGACTTTATCTATTGAAATTTCTCTTGGCGGAGCAATTGGAGAAAAGGAAATTTGTATTGGAAAACGAGGTATCACTTATTTGAAAGATAAGGAAAAGATCATAGGCATTAATATATCTTTACCAATAAAAGACGAAATAAGTTGGGGTATTGATAAAAAACACCGTTTCAATGAATATGCTAAAAGAAAATCAGACAAGGGCGTAACAATAATCCCCGTTGATTATGCTCAATTTAAAGATATGACAGATTATGTGGAAAGTAGTATTAAGCTATCCTTAAAACAAGTTTTCACTGACGGGATTACTTTGAAAGGGCATACAATAAAGTTATAATCATTATAGAATTTAGTTGATAACAATCAGCAAACATCCGAAAATCGGTTAGCCGCCAAACATTACCGATTAACAATGACAATATGAAATGGTATAAAATATACTTGAATGGAGAAAATCGAATATGGAAGAAATGTATTACATATTCGTGGGAGTTTATATATGAAGATAAAGAAATTAATTTTCAAAGAATTATAGATTCATCTTCATCGGAAAGGTATCAGATAAAAGCTCTTATCAAAGGTAAGGGGCTAATCGCTAAAAGTATATCTGAATTTGGGCAAATAAGAATGCCAGAATTTGCTGAAGTCAGCCATTTGTTTCTTGTCAGAGAAGATATATTGAATATAAACGAATTGTCCTCCATAAAAGGAATTTCTTTAAAAAGGGTTTCAGTACATGGAGATTTCCCACTTGATTATATGGCAATTATTTTTAATGAAGTAATTGATTGTGTTGACAATATTCATTCCAAACGAGAAGAATTTGAATGCATGAGTACACTTGTGTTAGATATGTCTAAAATACCTTCATCTGTAGATGGGTTCTTTTTAAAAGGGTGGAATAAATACGGTTTTTATAAAAACATTGTCAATGAAAATATGAAAATGCAATTACTTCATTTGTATAAGGCAAATGAGTTTTTAAAATTTAAAGAAATAGAAATAAATGGCACATCGGTAACAAATGGATAAATCTCCGTAAGAGAGATTATCCGCCGAACATTAGTCGCTTGAAAAATAAAAAAAGAAAATGAGTAAGATAATGATATGGGTCGGTCAATTCGATTCCGAAGCTGACGTTGAGAAATATATGGATCAATCGGCTTTCCGTCAATGGTGGAAAGATTATGATGAAGACAATAAGGAACTTCGTTGCCAGTTCTGTAAGGAGCTTGGTGTAATGAACTATGATGAGGATTTTCTTATTATGAAATTCACATCTGACGGCTTGGCAGGATTACTTAACCTTATTCCTGCTGATACCCAAAAGATAAGTCTGTCGATGGCTGATAAAAATATTACAATGGCAAATGCTGTTATCTGCTATAATTGTCGTGAGGGTATATCTCCTAAGAAGGCAGAGAATGCCACAACCATGACTTATCTTGGTACGTTTGAGTTTGAACTGTCGCCTGAAGGTGTACAAGGGTCTAATGCTGGATTAGAATATATGATTTGGATTGGCACAACCGATAAAAGTCGGGAAGAATTTATGGAGTATTTCAATCAAGATGAATACATGAAAGAAATACGAGATTACAAAGAAAGTCGTACAAAGAAACGCCCAAATCCGGAACATCGCTGTCAGTTCTGTAAAGACATTAATATAAAGTATTACTATCCAGAATTTCTAACTGTGGAAATTAAGGATGAACCCGAAAATCCTTTTAATCTTGTTAGAATGATGATTGATAACAAACTTGTCCTTGACTGGTATATTGAGTCCGATATTGATGAATACCACATAAAGCCATCAAATTGTATTGTGTGCTATATACCCAATGGTTTCAAGGACAACAAAAGGAATCAGAAAATCTTTATTAAGAAGAAAAATTATGATTCATATGAAACACCTAAAAAATTTGTGGATGAATTAGACAGTTACAACGGTATTCAATATTTGGAAACTTATATTGCAGAATAAAGCGACTAACAAACGGATAATTTCCCTTAAAGGTCGATTATCCACTGGACATTATCGTTGTTTACATTAGAATCAAAGAAATGAGAACAATAGAAGATATGAAACTTGAATTATTGAGTGATGACTCAAACAGGTTTATACAAGCTCTAATAGATTATGACATAAATAGTAAAGATAAATATGGGAGTAATCTACTTCATTACTATATAATGAATGACAAGAGTATCGTACATCCCGCAGGTGTAATTATACCCGAATTTGTAAAAAAAGGGTTGGATATAAATGAAAAAAGGAAAGACGGACGCACTGCATTATATCTTTCTGTTCAATATCAGTTGAAAGGTATTTTTGAATTACTCCTGAATCATAATGCAGATATAGATATGCAAAATGCAAATGGTAATACTCCTTTATGGGAAGCTGTTATGCAATACAAGGGAGATGGCTTTTTTATCGAACACCTTTTGAAAAATGGAGCTAATCCCGATATAGAGAACAACAATGGAGTATCTCCTAAATCATTGGCAAGAACTATCGCAAATTATGATGTAAGAAGATTCTTTAACAACGATAACAAACAGCAAACCGACTGAACAAGCGGCACGCTGCCGGACATTATCGACCTGAAAAGAACAAGAAATGAAACCAAGAGATATATTTATTAAAGCCTGCAATGAGATAGCTATTCCTTTTATCGCAATGGGATTTAAGCCGTCTAAAAATGGACAATGTTTGAAAAAGATTTCAAAAGACAAAAATTTGACTTTTGAAATATGGTTTCGTTCAAGTGTATATAATTCATCTTGTAGTGTGGCTATATATCCACTGATTACGATTACCTGTAAAAACTTGAAAAAGTGGGTGCAAGAAGAGAATCTCAATGTCAATGATGATGGCTTAGTATATCATAATCATATTGGATACCTATCGCCAATAAATCAATATCAATCTTGGGATCTTGCCGGACTAAGCTATGCTCCATCAATAAAAACAATAATTGATTTACTTGAAAAATATGCTTGTCCGATATTTGATTTATTTGAGAATAGACAAATGGCTATTGACTTCATTACGCAACATGGCTGTTGTTTCAATCAATACACGAAAGACTCTCTCCTTGCCCTGCCATATATGTTGAGATATGGTGAAAAGGAACAAGCCGAGAACTACTTCAATCATTACATACATTCAAGTAAATGTCGAAATAGATTTGTAAAAGCCTATTCTCAATTAGAAAAGAATGATGTAATTGATTGTGGATTAGATAATCGTTTTGTAATACTTGCATATAGTCAAAAACTAAAAATAAAATAGGTCGATAACAAACAGATGAAACTTTTAAGGTGGTTTATCCGCCGAACATTATACACGTCATGAGCCAAATGATACTATTCACATATAAAAAGCCTAATAATCTATTCTTTGGAATAGAAAATAATTTGTATTTTAAAGAATATGCAAAAGTTCTTTTTCATACAAATTGTACTGATGGGATATATACTATTCCCAATTTTGATAGTCTGTGTGTCTGTGCGCAGAAAAGTATAGGTAATGGAATATCTATCAACCAAACAGAATTATTCAAAGTTCTTCAATGGATTCAAAATGAAGAAATATATATGTGGTATGGAGCAGAGTGTGATGATTTGGATTGTATTGAAAATTTTGAAACATTAATCAATGCTATAAGTAATGGATTATTAACTTCCTCTGGGGAACTATATATCCATTATAAGAAATCTAATAAAAAATAACGTGTATAACAAGCGTATCAATCGCTCTTGAAAGGGCGATTATCCACCGAACATTATCTGCCCATAAAAAGAATGAATATGAAAATAGAATTAGAAAATAGCGAAAAAGCTCTTACTCTCAAAGATTTTGAAGAAGTTGAAAGTAAGTTAGGGCATGCTGTGCCGGAAAGACTAAAAGAGTTCTACTTGAAATGGAACGGAGGAAAGCCAAAGCAGCAAACAATCTGTATAAACAGATATTATGAGGTGGAAATTATGAGTTTTATGGCTCTCAATACCACAGAAGAAACAAATTTGGCACAACGAAGCACTGATTCTAATTATAAAAATGTCCTTATTTTTGCTATATCATGGATGGGAGAAAGAATCGCTGTAAATATAAAAGATGGAGCTGTTTATGGATATCCAGTTGTCGGTTTTACGAAAATTAATTGTGCATTTGTATTCGGTGAACCAAGATTGATTGCAGACACAGCAAATGATTTTTTTGATAATCTCGTTGTTAAGCCAGAAATGGAAGAAATACAAACTGAAGCAGATGGTGTAATGCCTGAACTTTCGGACTATTCAGCTTCGCTAACAAAAGAGGATATAAAGGATTTTGAGACAGAGTTGAACGTGAAAATTCCGGCAAGCATGAAGAAATTTTACCTCAAATTCAATGGAGGTATGCCTTCTCCATATTGTTATCAACCGCAAGACGAAGATATGGATTGGGTGGAAATAAATGCGTTCTTTCCGATAAAGGAACGCACCAATACTTTTGAAACAATTGAAGTCATAGCCAAAGATATATGGAGTAGGAATTTAATGCCATGCAACCTGTTGCCTTTTGCCATGGATTCAGGTGGCAACTATTATACGTTGAACTTGAAGAATAAAAAGATTTACTATTACTTGACTGACGAGTGGAACGAAAACGCTTCAAGAGAGTACAACTTTGAAACAAACACTCGTTACATCGCCCAGTCATTCAATTACTTTATAAATCATTTTATTGAAGAAGAGGAATAAAGTGGGCAGATAACAAGCGGATTAATCTCCCCAATGGTCGATTATCCGCCAGACATTATAAACTCTGGATATAAGGATGAATGTATGAATAATCAATATGCAGTTTTAATAAGTAGTGAAATCCCCGAACTTGGAGAATTGGACTTACTGCGCTCAATTTACCGAGAGTTGAATGGTTATATGGAAGATTACAATAACCAAATCAACTTAGATGATTTGGGAGATTGGAAACTTCTCATACAGATAAATCTTCGAAATACTAATGGGGGGATTGGGATTTTCAAACGGGCAAAACGTTTCCCATCTAATAAAGAGTTTGAAATATCTATTTCCATACCAGTACCAAATTTGGAGGAAGCACGCTATGGAATATCCGATATGACGGGGATTTATATTCCTTTAAATATTAAAAACTTCTACATTCTTTCTCCATGCTTTAGTAAATATGATAATTTGTATCATTATATTCTTGAGAGTGCAAAACAAGCCATAGATGCAGCTTTTACTTATGGCTTTACATGTAACGGCAAAAGAATAAAGAAAAAAGAGTTTATAACAAACAGCACTACCGACTGAATAAGGCGGAACGCTGCAAACCATTAGCAACTTTACAAACTAAAAAGAATATGAGTGACCAAATAATTTTTGATGTTGACGGACTTATAGAAGCTCAAATCCGTCAGAGAGATAAAGACTACGCGAAAGTCTGTTGTCAGAACTTATTAAACTACGCATACGGAAAGGGGCTTTTGTGTGATAATCCATGTGATAATGAAGGAAACCTAATCATGCCTTCAATTATCAAGGAAAGTTCTTTAACAGAAATTGGTAAACATATTTTTGTTGAATTGCTATTTAAGTGGTTTGCATACACAGATAATGAAAGTGGAAAAATTGACAGAAAAAATAACATCAAAATGTTAGAGAAGTATTACAATCAACTTTTACAAAAGATTGATAGAAAATAGGTTGCTAACAAACAGATGAAACATTGAAGGCGGTTTATCTGCCGGACATTATCAAATTCTAAAATAAAGCAGTTATGAGTACAAAATATAACGAAGAAGCAGAAGATCTGATGTTTGAATTATTCGACGAAGATGATTTTACAAAAGTCATATCATTTGTGGATAAGTATGGATGTGATTTTGTGGATAGAGATGGAAGAAATCTATTAATGAATTTCATTGTCGAAGGAAAGAGTACGTTTGCCATTGAACTAATAAAGCAATACAAAATGAATGGTTTGAATTTGGATTTGCAAGATGACTCTGGGTGGACGGCGTTGCATTTCGCTGCTCAAGAGAATAGCCCGGAAATTATAGAACTTCTTGCAGGGTCAAAGGCAAACTTAAATATCCAAGAAGAAAATGGTCGTACCCCGCTATTCATTGCCATTTTTGATAGAAATGACAAATCTGCGATTACATTATTGGAAAATGGTGCAGATATAACAGTGAATAATAATTCAGGTGTTTCTCCAATGTCATTTGTAACGAAAAAAGTAAAGAAATGGATAAATGAGAATTTGATAACAAACAGCAAACCGACTGAATAAGTGGAACGCTGCCAAACATTATCGTCATTAAAATAAAAACGAACATGGAGAAAGGAATAAAAAGAATTGAGCAGAATGGTGTTCACGTTGCATATCTTACTTGTCCTCAAATCAAATTGAACAAGTATAAAGATGCAACCATGTTATCGTTGTGGCATATCAAAGGCGACTCAATGGATTTTATTTTGGATATGCCCGAATTGCAAGATATTAGGATGTATGCGTGTAAATTCAATGACTATACAGCATTAAGCAAATCGACACATCTAAGGAAATTATGTATTAATGGTATTGCCACAAAGGAAGAGCAAACTTTTGATTATATAGCCAATCTTTCTTCTTTAGAAGAACTAATCATTGGTTACATACAACCGTTTATCAAATTTCCCAATTTATCGAACTTACATAGTTTATATAAATTATTTATTTTTGAATGTAAAAATTTAGTTGATATAAAAAGCATAGTCAATATTCCCAATTTGCGTGTATTTGATTGGTGTTGTTCTCAATTAAAGCCTACTGAATTGGAATTTGTAATGCAAAAAGACAGTATTCAAAAAGTTGCTGCTCAATTTGGAGGCAAGAGGTTAAATGAAGAATTTAAATCATTATTAATGAAGTACAATTTATGACGATAACAAGCGGATGAATCTCCCTAACGGTCGATTATCTGCCGGACATTAGCAGTTTAGAATTAAATATTATGGATAAAGAGCAATTCAAATCAATAGTTCATCCAGTAATGAAAGCGAATAGCTTTCGTAGAAAAGGAAATTCGTGGTATAAGACTACTGCCGAATGTATAGTTGTATTCAATCTCCAACACTCTTTGTATGGAAAGATGTTTTATATAAACTTGGCGGCTTTATTACGTAAAGGCGATGATTTATTATTTCCTAAAGAATATCAATGTGATATTAGAATGCGCTTCCCAATAATGGAAATTGAAGGGTATTCCACACAAATGATATTAGATTTAGAATCGACTATTGATGAACAGTTGCGTTCACGGTTAATTGAAAATATCATAAATATTTCAATACCCATTTTGCAAAAATTAGAATCAATAGATGGGATAATTGAACTATATGGAGAAAAACCGGAACTTAATAATATTTATCCCTTTAGTTCAATTCTGTATAGGAAAGAAATGAATAACAAGTTAAAGGCTATTTAGAAAATAAACTGCTAACAAACAGCAAACCGACTGAATAAGCGGAACGCTGCCAAACATTATTAGCAATTGACGAAAAAAAGAAAGCAATGAGTGAAATTATAGAATACCGTCCAATTAATGAGGACGAACGAATAGAAATAGATCAGCTTGCGGCTAAAGGTTTAGTCCTTATAGGTTTGCAGGAAAGTGCTGAATCCTCTGCCATCCTTGATGGCATAAAGAACTATCTCAATAATTTTGAAAGTTCAGATGACGAGGAAATTACGGATAGGGCTTATGAGTTAGGTTCCCTGTTAGGAAACACCATCCAAAAGCACTATGGATGGAACTGGTTTTGTGTAGAGGAAAATACAGATGATTCTTTTCATTGTGTTGCTTCTAATAAAGAACGAGCCTGCTGCGCCTGTCATGAATATATATACTCCATATTGACAAAACAGCATTCCAATAATGTAAAGTTGCTGTTCAATATGATAAAGAAGGACTATCCTAAAGAATGGCACTTCATGTTGCTTTCTTAAAAGATTGCTAACAAACAGATGAAACATTTAAGGCAGTTTATCTGCTAAACATTAGCCACTTAAAAATAATAATAAAAATGACACATAACGAAGCCATAGAACTATTGTTGAAAGAGTACACTTCTTCTGACAAGAAGCAGCTTACTGAGCTATTCATACAAACCTTGCCAATAGGTCGGATTCATTTTGGGCTTCAAGTTTTGTCGAAAATGAAAACATATTATGTTCATTCATATTCAATATACGACATTCCTAAAACAGGTGATTTTTACAAAGACGAGAGGTTGTGGATAAAAGAAAATAAAAAACTATTCTTAGAAAGAAAATACCTCTCCTTTGAGAATATGACCGTAGAACAACAAAGAGAAATTATGGATGAACCTACAATAAACTCTTGTTATATTTGTTCGTCTTCCTTTGAGAAAGATATTGAAAAATATCCATTCAATCCCAAATATGGGGTGAATGAATCTGATGTTTTTCACATGGTACAATGCTTACAGCAAGAGAATAGGGAAAGTGTGAATTTCCTGTATGATCCCAAACAACAAAAGGAAGGGCTGAGTATTCTTAAAGAAATCTTTGAGACTATCACATCCGTGCAGGAATCAGACGGGATTCGTTATGTGTACAAATTGTTGAAGAAAAAAGAATTTTTCAAGCATTGGAAGAAAGAGGAAAAGCGTATAAGTGTTAAGTTTGCAGAATTAGCTTTACAACGTCTGTTGGAAATAATGGGATACCTTAGTATTCTCCACACTGAAAAATATAGAGGTTCCTTTTATGAGTTTAATGAAGGATGTACTCCAAGAAGCAGCCGAAGTTCTGATTGGAATTACCCAGTGGATTTTTGGAGAGGCAAAAACGGCATTGATAAGATAGCTTTTCAGTATTGGTTTGGAGAGTATGATGAACTTGAAAAATTCTGGAAACAATAGAGCGACTAACAAACGGATTAATCTACCAACAGCCGATTATCCACCTAACATTATCAACTTATTAATGAATAAAATGAAAAAAGACAAACATATAAAAGTGCTATTCCACTTGGAACAAGATGAAGATGGCTATCCACCATTTTCTATTGAAGGTTTGTGGTGCAAAAAGGCAAGTAATGATACCTATATTGTCGATAATGTGCCATTCTATACCTATGGAATCAGTTTGGGGGATGAGATATGTGTTACAGAAGAAGATGGCGAATATCATTTTCAATCCATAGTGAATCCCTCTGGAAATAGCACATTGAGGGTACATTTTAACGATAAACGTATGCAGATGGTCAGAGACAAACTACTTGATATGGGATGCAAGGTAGAGATTTCTAATCTCTCTTCATTCGTATCCATAAATGTACCACAAGAAGTTTCCTTAAAAGTGGTCGAAGATGTTCTGACCAATATGCAAAAAGAATGTGATAGTTTGGCTTATGAACATGGTGTTGTCAGACAAAATATAAGTTGATAACAAACAGCAGATCGACTGAATAAGCGGAACGCTGCCGAACATTATCAATGTGCAAAATAAAAAATAAAAGTAGTATGGAACTGAAGCAATATCTTAAAACGAATTGCCACTGGGAAAATCGGGTAATCATAAGCCCGAATGAGCTTGTGGCAATTTATTCTAAAGCAAACTACCAACCGACTTCAAAGTTGATAGATTTCCTTATTTATTTCTACAATCAGGAATTTCAGTTTCCAAAAGTGGATGTGCATTTTAATCTAAAGAAAACATTAAACGATAATCCGCATTACTTATTCTACGACCAATTTTGTGAACTACTCCATGTTTCGGATATTTGTCCTTTTGGGGAATACGAACATGGATATATGGTCTTGCTTGTTGATAGTAAAAACAACATATATGGCGTAATGGATGATTATGTTGAAGGGTTTGGAAATGATTATTTCAAAATGCTAAATCAACTTTATAATCGGTAAGGCATTGATAACAAACAGCAAACCGACTGAATAAGCGGAAGGTTGCCGAACATTATGGTAGAAGTAAAAGAATAAAAATATGAGAAATAGTAAAATTGATAATGTGATAAATCTGACGGCATCGGAAAGATATGATTACTTCATCCGTAAAGTTGCAGATTTTGAAGAAGTCTGGGGCTTAAAGGATGCAGAAGGATGGGCTTTAATGGGAAGTGAAGAACAAGTATTGTTTCCAATATGGAGTGAAAAGGAATTTGCTGAATTGTGTAAATGGGATAATTATCAGCCAACTCCAATTCCTCTTGATGACTTCATGGAAAAATTACTGCCTAAGTTAGAGAAAGACAGTGTTATGTTGGCTGTATTCCCTTTAACACAAGGAAAAGGTATTATTCGTAAAGTTCAAGAGGTAAAATCTGATATAGAACAAGAATGTGAACAATATGAATAAATTACCATAACATACGGATTAATCTCCCTAAATGATCGGTTAGCCAATAAATATTACAGCTATGGATATAACGAATAGAATTATTGTCGCCTTACTGGAACGAATGAAAAGTAGAAACAAGAACTTTTCATTATCAAGACCTAAGTTTCATCAGATGTTTCAAATAAATCTCGATGGCTACTTATGGTATGGCGAGAAACTGGAGCGGCATTTACTTAACAAATATGGAGAATCGGCTGATACAGTGAAATATCTTGATATATATTATTTCATTGACAATATCGTGCGGTTGTATTACATGCCTAAAAATTCAAATTCAGAGGAAAACGAGTTTGGAAAGCTATACGCTTATGGCTCCATAATAGGGTTACACCGTTGTCATATTCCAGATAAGCGAATATATCTGAACCGATTGTTAAATACTTTACTGTTCTGTTGTCCGACTTCTGAAGAATATATCCGTAGATTCCGCTGGCAAAAAAACGGTATATATTACAAATCGCAGGATGTGGAAGCTCTTATTGCCGATACATTTACAGAAATAAGGGAATCGGACAAACAATCAGAATCCATTGAAATAGTTGAGTCAATAGTCACTGAGACATACCGTTATCTGGTAGGCTCAAATACGGGGCTTCCATTTGTCCGTTCGGAAACTTTATTGCACTACAACCTGAATCCATCTGATTATATGTGGCTGTATCAGCACGATAAGGAATTGTTTTATACTTGTCTTGATACAGCAGCATTACAGTCGGAGATTTTCAGTTACAAGTCATTTGTGTACAATTTCAACCTGTATATTCTAAAAGACGCAAATATATTGGATGAATTGTCCAAATATTCCAAATGTTATGAAGCCGTTTTAGAACTGCTTTTCAAATCCGATTCAATTATGCAGAACTCCGTTATTCGGCAAATCAAATTATGTAGAAATGAAGATACCATTAAACAGAATAACAGATTGGATGCTATTAACAAATGGTTCAACTCCCTAAACAAGATTGGTTAGCCACAGAACATTAAAAAACGGTTACTGTATCTAAAGAATCCCATGAGTATTTCTGTATAAGTATATATTATAAGTAAATGGAATGGCTGAACAACATATATCAGAATTTTGAAGGGCTACTATCAGATTTAGCCCAATATATTCAATCAAATCCTAAAGTAGGTCATTTAATTGGTATATTTTTATTGTCAATTTGGCTCATCGGGCTTATATTCAATTGGAAGTGGACGTATAAGGGGAACGGTTCTTATGGATGGAACAAGTTACTCGAAGAATTAGGTCCTACCACTTTCCGTTTTTGGTTAGGGGTATTTATAACTATCTGTCTATTGATTATGATTTATATTTATATTAAGGTATGATAGAACCGATGCTTATTCTCCTGCCGTTTATCATGCCCAATGTATAAATCCAAGGTAAAACATCAGTGCGACATTCACCACGGTCAGGGCGATAGCGATAAGGACTATTTTGGCGAGCTTCCTGCCGGGATGTTTCATCTTTCCGTAATATTCACGAAGTGCTTCACGCCGCCCGGCTGTGTAGCGGAGCTGACAGAACAAGTCGGGAAGAAAGCAAAGAATCATCACTATGGCAAAAGCAACAATCCAACTGAAATAGCGAAACATCAACGGTGTTCCAAGCGGTACGAGTATGGCAAAGAGCCAGCAAAAGAGCAACAGCATACGCCCGTTAAGGTTGGTATGCTCCCTTTCGTGCCATATCTCGGCTACATACCACATATAGTCGATGAAGCAGAACCGGTATTTGCGATTGTCCTTATCCATATCATTACAAAAATAATGTATTTTGCCCACTTAACCATTACTTCATGCCGAAAAACACCATACCCGATAAAAAGAACCTCGCCGGCTTGTTCTTGCCGACGGGGTATTTTTATCCTCACTTGTCCTTAATCAGATGCGACAGCTCCGGGTCTGCCTTGATGCGTCCGATCTCGTCGGCGACAATCTGCCTGACCTCGTTCTTGATGCGGTAGTAGTTGGCGTCGATCTGCTGCTGCATGGTGTCGTTGCCGTCCTTGTCGGTGAAGTCGATGATCTGCGGTATCTTCACGTAGCGGGCGGTCTCCCGTCTGACCTTCTCGTTATCCACGACAATCTCGGCATGGAAAATCTTCTGCTCGATACGCTCGTCGAAATTGTCGGCGACCGCCCCGACGAACATACCCTGTGTGAGGTTGGAAATCTTGCTCGCCGGGATAAGGCTGTCCATCTGGGTGTTGATGGAGACGGAGGTCTCGTTCCGGTTGATGGTCATGTTCTGCCGTTTCTGCAAGACCTTGCCGAAACGCTCGGACAGTGTCTTGGCGGTTTCGGCAACTACCTGACCTGCAAATACATTGCCGACGGTATTACAGATTACAGCGGACTCTTTGTCTCCGTAATCACGCTTCAACTGGCTAAAATCCTGAAAGCCGAGCATGACGGCTACCTTGTTGCTTCGGGCGGTGGCAATCAGGTTATCCAGCCCACGCATATAGATGGTGGGCAGCTCGTCGATAATCACGGCGGATTTGAGCCGTTTCTTCTTGTTGATGAGCTTCACGATACGGGAGTTGTACAGTCCCAACGCCGCCCCGTAGATGCCCTGCCTGTCGGGATTGTTACCGACTACCAGCACTTTCGGCTCTTCGGGATTGTTGATGTCGAGGGTGAAATCGTCCGCCGTCATCACCCAATAGAGAGCCGGGGAAATCATGCGGGAAAGCGGTATCTTGGCACTGGCAATCTGCCCCTGCAACTGCTCCACCGCCGAGGATTCCCATGCGTCCATAAAGGGAGAAAGGTAGTTCTCCAGCTCCGGGTACGAGGTGAGGATAGGGAAAATGTCGGCGTACTTGCGGTTCAGGAACTCGATGGCATGGGGAAAGGTGCAATACTTGCCGTTCTTGTAGATTTTGAGATACCATATAATACTGGCTAACAGAATGATAGGTGATTCAACAAAGAAGTCGCCCTGTTTGGAAATCCACGTGCGGTTCAAATTTAACATAATCGTGTAGGCACTCTCGTAGGCATCGGATATGTCGGTCATGAAGTCCGGGTGGATGGGATTGCAGCGGTGGCTCTCCCTCGGGTTGTCGAAGTTTATCACGTAGAATTTGGGCTTGACCTTGTAGCCGTCCAAATGGGCGAGCAGGTGGTTGTAGGCTATCTCGGAGAGGTCGGGGTACTTGAAATCATACAGGAAGAGCGAATAGCCCTTCTCGATGGTCTGTTTGATGTACTGGTTGATTATCGCATAGGACTTGCCCGAACCGGGCGTGCCCAAGACCATCGTCGCACGGAAGGGATTGACAAGGTTGATCCATCCGTCATACGCCTTGCCCCTGAACCAGAAGCGGGTGCGGAGGTTGACGGAATACTCGTTCTCCTTCAGCTCGGTCTCCTGCATGAAGGATTCGTTCTCGACGTTGAACACGTCTTCGAGCAGGTCGGTCTTCAGCAGGCGGGACATCCACAACCCCGCCATGAGCAGGCAGATATACCCGGCGGTAAGGGTGGCGATATACAGCACGGTGTCCGCCGGAAACGGCAGAGGAAGGGCGAGCAGCCACCCGTTGCCGAAAAAGAGCAGCAAGCCGGACACGCCGCAAAGGATGATCCTGCGCCACGTGATTTTCTGCTCCTTCACGCCCTTTGTGCCGAGGCAGCTAAGGGCGAGGAACAGCACGGCGAAGAGCTTCGTCCAGAGGATATTGGAGAACAGCCCGGCGGTACGCTGGAAGCCGAGCAATATCCTATCGACCACGCCGATGTCGATGCCCCACTCCCGGACGGACTGGTAACAGAACCAGTAAATATTTACCACTACAAATAAAATGCTTATCGCACGCATGAACTCCATGACTTTGGCGAGTCCACGCAAATCGTCTTCGTTTTGCATAATTCGTTGAATTTTAAGTTGATTATTGCTGCCTGCCGTACTTGCGCCTCTTTTTCTTTTTGCGCTGCGGAGGTACGGGCTGGTCGCCGGACGCTCCGCCGGGTACGGGGGCAAAGAGGTTGAAGGCGGCCGCCACGTTTTGGGTGGTGCCGTCCTTGTGGTCGGGACGGTAGCCGGTATCCTGTCCGTCCCATTGGGATGCGCCCGTATGCTCCTGCTGCCGGGTGGGATGTTCCACTTCGGCGGAGGGTTGCGGCAGGTGAATGCCTTCCTGCCCGGCGAAAAGGTCGTTGAACACGCCTGCGGAGAACTCCTTGCCCAGACGGGAGCCGTTGAAGACGGCTTTGGCGGCATGGTCGATGAAGGTCGCCCCATAGATGCGCCCGGTTTCATTCTGACGGAATACCACGCCGATACCCTGCCGCATGAGTTCCCGCTCGAACTGCGCCCGGTCATGCCCTGCGGTCCGCATGGCGGCGGCAACCTTTCCGGCGGTGGCGGCGGCGACTTCCTTGTGGGTCTTTTCCCATGCGGTAGCGTTGTGCATCCGCCTTTCGAGGGCAGCGACGCCCGCCTCCTTGCCGAACACGGAGGACTTGAAGGGCTTGCCGACCTTGTTGCCCTCCCTGTCGGTTGCCGAATAGGTCAAGCCGTGATACTCCCGCCCGCCGTATTCCCCCTTCACCTCGTCCACCGTGATGCCGTAAAGGGAAAGGACGGCACGGTATTCGCCCAGTGTACGGAAACGCCACTCCCGGGCGAGCGGGCGGATGACTCCCGCCAACTGCCCCTTGAGGTTGCCGTCCCCGTAACCGACGGGCGACAAGGGCAGCCCCTCCTTCCACTGCTTGGGCGTAGCCGGGACAAGACCGAACTGCCGTTCCAGCTCCCGGCAGACCTTCATCGAACGCCCGTGCTCATAGCTGTCGGAAATCGACCGCCCGGTTTCGTCCACCCGGACGGAGACGATGTGCAGGTGCTCCCGCCCGATGTCGTTGTGGCGATAGACGATATAGGGCTGGTCGCCGAAGCCCATGCGCCGCATATACTCCTCCGCCAAGCTGACAAACCGCTCCTCGCTCAAGCAATCCTTCGGGTCGGGATTGAGGGAGATGTGCAGGACGGGCTTCTCGGTCTTGCGGTTGGCTGTCAGGTAGTCGCCGAACGAGCGGGAAAGATGCCCTATCGTGTAGGGGTTATCGCCCTGCGGCTCGATAATCCGGCTGGTGAAAAGCACGTCGGCGTGCCGCTCGTCCACCTTCAACTGGTTGTAGGCAAGCACCCCGTACAGGCTGCTGCCGTGCGAGATCTTGGCTATCATCGGACGGGGTATTTGCTCCGGAACTCCTCCACCAGTGCGGAAATCCGCTTGCTTAACTCGACCAGTTCAAGGGTGTGCCGCTCCAGCTTGTAGAGGAAAGCGAGGGCTTTCTTCTCCGAGAAATTGGATTTGAGCGCACGCACGCATTGGTTGTAGTTCGTGCCTATGACACGGAACTGCGAGTGGAAAGTGGTCAGGCGCATGTAGAAATCCTGCGTCCCCTTATCCAGTTTAATGACCTTAATCTCCCTGCCGAAAAGTGCGGAAACGATAAACTCCGCCTTGGTCGCCTTGCCCGACTCGTCGAAAAGCGCGAGGAAACGGGCGTTGTCCCCGTCGTCCAGACGGAACACGTAGCGGTGGCGCATCTTGTCGGGCTTGGGCTTTCGCCCGTGGTTGCCCGCATACTTCTTCTGATTGTCCATCATCCTGTAAAATTTTAAGTGAAACATGGTCTGAAAACGCCGTATGCCTACGGCTCTCCCCCGTGAGCATCCCCCGACTCCGGAGGGGGATGCCACATCGAGGGGGCAAGGTGGTGGTGAGGCACGAAATTCATTTCGAGTGCCGCAGCACACAACTTGCCATTTTCGTTTGAAAATAAAATCCGTCCTGCCGGACAGATTGGGGATGCCCTTGCCTGCTGCGGAGTGCCGGGGCACTCCCTCGGGCGGTTGCCGCTCTTTTCCATTCTTACTCCATTTTGGTTTCCGCCTGCAAAGTAACAGCCCTTTTCCCGTCCGGACACCATGCCCGGATGCGACAAACCTACGGGTGGAAAGACAATGCACGACACGCTGATAATCAAACGGATAAACTACCGGTATTTTGATATTCCTTTGCGCCGTGGAAGCGGTGAAACGACTGTCCGGATAGACAAGGAAACAACCGGATAGCCGACCGGACGGACAGCCGAACGGCTGATTGTCTTGCCGGACAAACGGACGGACAACCGGATAACCAGCCGGATGATTGGCTAAACAGCCAAACGGCTAAATGACTAAACGGCTAAACGGTCAAACGGCTGGACAGCCAGACAAGCGGACAGCCGGATGCCGGGCTGAATGTATGACCGGATGTCTGAACGAATGAACGGCAGAGTAGCTGAAAGGCTGACCGATTGAGTGAACAGAGAAGCGGCTGCACGGGCAGCCGGATGAATAACCAACAGAATGACGATATGGACAGACAGACATTGAACGTGGCTTTCGCCACACAGAAAGGCGGTAGCGGCAAGACGGCTATCACGGTGTTGGTGGCGGGCTACCTGCACTACCGCTTGGGGTGTCCGCTGGCGGTGATCGACTGCGACTTCCCGCAGTACAGCCTGTACGAGATGCGGGAACGGGACAGCCGGGCGGTACTGGAGAACGAATACCTGAAACGGGCGGCTTACGAACAGATGCGGCAGCCGGGGCGTGCCGCCTATCCGGTGCGCAAGTGCCGGGTGGAGCAAGCCCCCGACACGGCAAGGGAGCTGGCGGCGGAAGGCTGCTACGACCTGCTCTTCTTCGACCTGCCGGGCACGGTGAACTCGGCGGGCATCCTGCGCACGATCGCACAGATGGACTACATCTTCGCCCCGGTGAGTGCGGACAAGGCGGTATTGGAGAGCACGCTCTCCTTCCTCGACGTGCTGCAACGGATGATGCTGGGCAAAGAGACGAGCCGTCTGAAGGGGCTTTACCTTTTCTGGAACCAAGTCGACAAGCGGGAAACGAGCGGGCTGTACGAGAAGTACGGGCAGGTGGTCGCCGACATGGGGCTGCCGATGCTGCAAACCCGCATCCCCGACACGAAACGCTTCCGCAAGGAGGCGGACGGCACGGGACGGACGGTGTTCCGCTCCACGCTGCTGGCTCCCGACAGGCGGATGCTGGCAGGCAGCGGCATTCCCGAACTGACCCGTGAGATAGCGACCATCCTCAAACTGGAAGGCTATGAAGAAACAGCGGAATGAGAAGCCCATCGACGAGGAGCTGCTGATGCGGATGATGGCGGGCGAGGCGGCAGGGACGGGAGAGCCGGGAACCGGAAAGGGGGAAACCTCCGTGCCGGTGGAGAAGGCGCAGGAAGGGAAGGCGGCGGAGACAAGACGGCGCAAGGGAAGGCAGGCGGACTACGAGACGACCTTCCTCAAGGGCATGGACATCCCCGCCCGCTACGGCAAGCCGGTCTATGTGAGGCGTGAGTACCACGAGCGCATCGCCAAAATCTCGGTGATGCTGACGGGCGGCAAGGTGTCGCTCTCGGCATACATCGACAACGTGCTGGCGCAGCACTTCGAGCAATACCGGGAGGAGATCGAGGCGGCATACGCCGGGAAACTGGAGAACCTCTTTTAAAAAGGAAGGAGGAAACGGCATGATACTGAAATTATCGCTCACCGTCCTGCTGCTCTATTACCTCGGCGTGCTGTGGAAATACTACCGGCAGGACATCGCCGGGATGTTCGGTACAGCGGAGACGGACGAAGACACGGACGAACCGGATCAGGAGCCGGGGCAACCGGGCGAGCCGTACACGGTCATGGGAGAAAGCACCTACCTGCCCTTCGCAGCGGAGGACGGGGAGGAAGCGGCAGCCGGAGCCGTGGACGAACCCGCAGCGGAGGACGACGGGGCGGACTACTCCGACATCGAGCCGGAGGAGGACGAGGAGGAGACGGACTATGAACCCACGCCGGAGGAGATCCGGGAACTGGAGGAGGACGAGGAATTAGGGGCTTATTACCCGGACGGCAACCCCGACTTCGCCACGGGGTACTCCTTCGATGACCTGAAAAAGGTGCGCCGGGTACTGGTGTCGGACGATGCGGGCGAAAAGGCGGAGCGGGAAGCCCGTGAGGTGCTGCCGTCCGTGATGGGGTCGGACATCTGGGAGGCGATGCTGGACGAGTTCGAGGGCGCACGTGAGCGTGTCGCCCGGCTGATGGACAACCATAATGTTTAATTAAAATTTTAAAGACAAATGAAACAGAAAAGAATCTTTTTTACGGCGGCCTGCATACTGGCTGCCGTGGGCGCAATGGCGCAGGGAAACGGGCAGGCGGGCATCACCGAAGCCACGCAGATGGTCACCTCGTATTTTGAGCCGGGGACGAAACTGATTTACGCCATCGGTGCGGTGGTCGGCTTGATCGGCGGGGTGAAAGTGTACGGGAAGTTCAGCGCCGGCGATCCGGACGTGAGCAAAGTCGCCGCAAGCTGGTTCGGAGCCTGCATCTTCCTGATCGTGGCGGCTACCATCCTCCGTTCGTTCTTCCTGTAAAACAGCGGACTATGGACTTGGAAATCAACAAGGGGATCGGCAGGAACGTGGAGTTCAAGGGGCTGGAAAGCCAGTACCTCTTCATCTTCTGCGGCGGTCTGCTCGCCGTGTTCGTGGTGTTCGTCATCCTGTATATGGCGGGCGTGAACCAGTGGGTGTGCATCGGCTTCGGCGTGGCTGCGGCTACGCTGCTGGTATGGCTGACCTTCCGGCTGAACGCCCGGTACGGCACGCACGGGCTGATGAAGGCAGCCGCCCGCAGGCGGCATCCGAGGTACGTGGTGAACCGGCTGAAAATCCCCCGATTATTCACCTTTAAACACTGGCAAGAATGAGAAACGTAATGAAAGCGGCGACGCTCGAAAGCAAGTTCCCGCTGCTGGCGGTGGAGAACGGCTGCATCGTGAGCAAGGAGGCGGACGTGACGGTCGCCTTCAGGGTGGAACTGCCGGAACTGTTCTCCGTCACGGGAAGCGAGTACGAGGCGGTCCACTCGGCTTGGCACAAGGCGGTGAAGGTGCTGCCGGAGTATTCCATCGTGCACAAGCAGGACTTCTTCATCGAGGAGAAGTACCGGCCGGAAACGGACAGGGACGACCTGAGCTTCCTGAGCCGGAGCTTTGAGAGGCACTTCAACGAACGCCCGTTCCTCTCGCACACCTGCTACCTGTTCCTGACAAAGACCACGAAGGTGCGGAGCCGTCAGGAAAGCACGTTCTCCACCCTCTGCAAGGGCAGGCTTGTCCCCAAGGAGATAGAGGACCGGGAGACGGTTACGAGGTTCCTCGAAGCCGTCGGTCAGTTCGAGAAGATCATGAACGACAGCGGGCTGGTGACGCTGCGCCGCCTCACGACGGACGAGATCACCGGCACGGAACGGTCGGCGGGCATCGTGGAGAAGTACCTCTCGCTCTCGCAGCACGACACGACGGTGCTGAAGGACATCCAGTTGAACCCGGAGGAGATGCGCATCGGCGACGACATCCTCTGCCTGCACACCCTCTCGGACACGGAAGACCTGCCGGGCAAGGTGGCGACGGACAGCCGTTACGAGCGGCTCTCGACCGACCGCTCGGACTGCCGGCTGTCGTTCGCCGCCCCGGTGGGCTTGCTGCTGGACTGCAACCACTGCTACAACCAGTACATCTTCATCGACGACCACGGGGAGAACCTGAAACGCTTCGAGCAGACCGCCCGGAACATGCACTCGCTCTCCCGCTACTCCCGCTCCAACCAGATCAACAAGGCTTGGATCGAGGAATACCTGAACGAGGCGCACTCGAAAGGGCTGACCTCGGTGCGCTGCCACTGCAACGTGATGGCATGGAGCGACGACAGGGAGGAACTCAGGCGCATCAAGAACGAGGTGGGCAGCCAGCTCGCCCTGATGGAGTGCAAACCGAGGCACAACACGGTGGACGTGCCGACGCTGTTCTGGGCGGCGATACCGGGCAACGAGGGGGACTTCCCCTTCGAGGAGAGCTTCTACACGTTCATCCCGCAAGCCCTGTGCTTCTTCACCGAGGAGACGAACTACAAGGACTCGCTCTCGCCCTTCGGCATCAAGATGGCGGACAGGATGACGGGCAGACCGCTGCATCTGGACATCAGCGACCTGCCGATGAAGAAAGGGGTGATCTCGAACCGCAACAAGTTCGTCCTCGGTCCGAGCGGGAGCGGCAAGTCGTTCTTCATGAACCACCTCGTGCGCCAGTATTACGAGCAAAACAGCCACATCGTGCTGATCGACACGGGCAACTCGTACCAAGGGCTGTGCGAGCTGATCCACCGCAAGACCAAGGGCGAGGACGGGATTTATTACACGTACACGGAGGAGAAGCCCATCAGCTTCAACCCCTTCTTCACGGACGGTGCGCCCATAATGGAAGCGTAGTAAATATCTCTTTAGCAAGAGATTAGGTTAGAGTTCAAATTTCATAAATGTAACAAAATGAAAAGGAAACCTACTCCCAGCCAACTTATCCTAAAGGGAAACCCGAGGGGGAGTGCAGCATGTTGGAAAAGCGATAAGTCAACAAATTGTCATGTTGCGACTGAATTGCGAGGGGGAACGATAGACACGAGGATGAAGCCTGATTGGTTGAACGATAGCTCAGTGGCAAATGAAGAAGCGATGGCGAAAGACAATTATATACGCCATACTGTGATACCTTTTCTCAGTCGTTCGGGAGAAGAGGCAAGAACTAATTACAGCACAACCGTAATAAACGGAGAAAAGAGCGAACGTCGCATCCGACAGTCTATCACGCTAATAGTTATTACGCTAACTAAATGGGGATTGCCTAAACCGAAACGCCGTAAGGCTATAGAGTTTGCTCTTGAATATTCGGCATGGCAACGGAGCTTCCATAGTAGTCCGAACAGGGGAAAGCCTTGTACATGGCGAAGGGAAGCAGTTGATAATTTTAATATAAATCAAAGGAAAACGTGAGAGACGTATGAGAAATCCAGAGAAAGTATTAAACACTTTATGTTTACACAGCAAAGTTTCGGACTATAAGTACGAAAGACTGTATCGTATCCTATTCAATGAAGATATGTTTTATGTTGCTTATCAGCGTATATACGCCAAGCAAGGTAACATGACATCAGGTGCAGATGGCAAAACAATAGACCAAATGAGCATTCAGAGAATAGAACATATTATTGAAAGTCTTAAAAATGAGACTTATCAACCCAAACCTGCAAAGAGGGTATATATTCCCAAAAAGAATGGCGGAAACCGTCCATTGGGAATACCATCTTTTGAGGATAAGTTAGTGCAAGAGGTAGCACGTATGATATTAGAAGCTATTTATGAGGGGCATTTTGAAAGCACCTCACACGGCTTCAGACCATACAAAAGTTGCCATACTGCATTAACACATATTCAACATCAGTTCACAGGAACACGTTGGTTTATAGAAGGAGACATTAAAGGTTTCTTTGATAATATAAACCACAACATACTGATAGATACTCTTCGAGAACGAATATCAGATGAACGTTTCCTAAGGTTGGTGAGAAAGTTTCTCAATGCAGGATATGTTGATAATTGGAAATATAACCGCACATACTCAGGAACACCTCAAGGTGGAATTATTAGCCCAATATTGGCTAACATCTATCTCGACAAGTTCGATAAGTACATAAACGAGTATATTGAAAGGTTCAATAAAGGTGAGAAAAAAAGACGTAATGCAGTCTACTTTCAAAAGAATACCCAAGCGGTAAATCTAAGAAAGAAACTTAAAGTAGAAACTGACCCTTGTGTAAAGGCAGAGCTAACAGAAAAAGCAAAGAAATTACAAATAGAGATGCGTAATATACCATGTAGTCATGATATGGACGAAAATTACAGAAGAATGAAGTATGTAAGATATGCAGATGACTTCATCATTGGAGTTATTGGTTCTAAAGTAGATTGCGAAAAGATTAAAGCTGACATCACGAAATACATGAGCGATGTTCTTAATCTTGAACTCTCAGCAGAGAAAACGTTGATAACCCATGCACAAGACACTGCAAAATTTCTTGGGTATGAACTCTCTGTGAGGAAATCCTATGCGATGAAACGAAATCGTAAAGGAGTTCTCCAGCGTGATTTTAATGGTAGAGTTGTGCTTACGCTGCCAATAGAGACCGTAAAGAAGAAGCTAAAAGAGTACGATGCCATAAGTTTCGAGCAAGCAAACGGCAAAGAAATCTGGAAGCCAAAATCCCGGTCACATTTAACAGCTATGCAACCACACGATATATTAGCCCAATTCAATTGGGAAATACGTGGGTTCTATAACTATTACAGTATTGCTAATAATGTATCTGCCACATGTTCTAAGTTTGGTTACATCATGGAGTACAGTATGTATCTAACACTTGCTCAAAAGCTAAGAAGTACAATAAGCAAGTTGAAGAAAAAGTACGAGACAAACAAGCAGTTTATAATCCCATACAAGGATGATAAAGGGCGACAACAGTACCGAATACTGTATGATGATGGATTTAAACGCCAAACAACAAACGCAAACACAAATTGCGACACACAACCATTTACCGTAATTGTGCCACCTCCAACATTGGTGGAGAGGCTCAAAACTAATCGTTGTGAACTCTGCGGAGTAGAAAGTCCTACTGTTATGCACCACGTCCGTACACTCAAAACTCTATCAAAGGAGTACGAATGGAACAGAATAATGCTAAACAGAAACCGAAAAACTCTCGCTGTATGTCCAAGTTGCAACGCAAAGATACAAGAACATGAAAAATAAAGTGCATTTATCAACGGAGAGCCGTATACATCGAGAGGTGTACGTACGGTTCGGGGGCAGGCTCTCGAAAACCTGTCGTAGCAATACGACAAGGCGTCGAGTGCCGAGCCTACACTACAAGTTCAGCGTGGAGAAGAAGGACAGCATCAAGACGCTGCTGCTGGCACTGTGGAAGGGCGAGGACGAGAAAATCACGAAGACGGAGAGCGGCGAGCTGGGCAGTGCGGTGTCGGCGTACATCCGCCGGATACAACAGAACCGGGACATCGCCCCCTCGTTCGACACCTTCTACGAGTACATGCTGAACGATTACCGGAAGGAGCTGGCTGCAAGGGACATCAAGGTGAGCCGGGAGGATTTCAACATCGACAACTTCCTGACCACGCTCCGGCAGTATTACAAGGGCGGGCGCTACGACTTCCTGCTGAACTCGAACGAGAACATCGACCTGCTGCACAAGCGGTTCATCGTATTTGAAATTGACAGTATAAAAGATAACGCCGAGCTGTTCCCCGTGGTTACGATCATCATCATGGAAGCCTTCATCAACAAGCTGCGCCGCCTGAAAGGGGTGCGGAAGATGCTGATCTGCGAGGAGGCTTGGAAAGCCCTTTCCTCGCCGAGCATGAGTGAGTATTTGAAGTACATGTACAAGACCGTCAGGAAATATTTCGGCGAGGCGATTGTCGTCACGCAGGAAGTCGATGATATTATCTCGTCCCCCATCGTGAAGGAGGCTATCATCACCAACTCGGACTGCAAAATCCTTTTGGACCAGAAGAAGTACATGAACAAGTTCGACGGCATCCAGTCGATGCTCGGGCTGACGGACAAGGAGAAGTCGCAGATACTCTCCATCAACCTCGCCAACCATCCCGGACGGAAGTACAAGGAGGTGTGGATCGGTCTGAACGGGGTGCAGTCGGCGGTGTACGCCACGGAGGTGTCGGCTGCCGAGTACCTGACCTATACCACCGAGGAGAGCGAGAAGACGGAGGTGTTCGCACTGGCGGAAGAGTTGGGCGGCGACTTGGAGCTTGCCATCAAGCGGCTGGCGGAAACGAAGTATAAATAATGTGCCGATGCGCTGAAGTGGCGGACAGGTTGCCGGACGGGTGGTTGATTGACCGGACGAACGGCTGAAGGGTCGGATGATTGACCAAACGGCTAAACGGTCAAACGGTTAAACAGTTAAACGGCTGGATGTACAAACGGCTAAACGGCATGGAGAGAATAAAATTTTGTAAAACTTAAAAAAAAACGGAATCAAGATGAGACGATTGAATTTAATCCTGCTGCTGTCGGCGGTGACGGCGGCGCTGGCGTTTGTCATTTCCTGCAAGGAGACAAATGCGGAACGGTTGGAAAAGATGTGCGGCGAATGGGTCAGCACGGGCGGAAAGCCGCCCTTCACCCTCTGGGAAGAGGACGGCAGGTACCGTGTGACGGTCATGCACAGGAACCACACGGGCGGCAGTGAAGCGGAGACCTACCTCGTCCGGGAAACGGAAGGGGTGCTGTTCATCGAGACGGGCTTCGCCGTGATGATGGACTATGACCGGGAGAAAGACCGCATCCGGCTGTCGCCGGGCGGAGAGTACAGGAGAAAGAGTGACGGAACCCTAAAACAGTAAGGACATGAGAACGATAAAGGCAATCATCGTGGGCGTGGCGTGCCTGACGGCAGGTGCGGCCAACGCCCAGTGGGTCGTACACGATCCCGGCAATCTGGCGCAGGGCATCATCAACACGACCAAGGAGATCGTGGAGACCTCCGCCACCGCACAGCACACGCTGGACGGGTTCAAGGAGACGGCGAAGATATTCGAGCAGGGACGGAAGTATTACGATGCGCTCAAGGCGGTGCATGACGTGGTGAAAGGTGGCGTGAAGGTGAAGAAGTCCATCGAGATGGTGGCGGACATCTCGGAAATCTACGTGCGCAACTACCAGAAGATGCTCGGCGACCCGAACTACACGCCGGACGAGCTGTCAACCATCTCGTTCGGGTACGCCAAGCTGCTGAGCGAGAGTGCGGACATCCTGCAAGATCTGAAGAACGTGGTGAACGTGACGGGGATGTCGCTCTCGGACGCCGAGCGGCTGGCGATCATCGACCAGAGCTACAAGCGGCTGCTGGAGTACCGCAACCTCGTACAGTATTACACGGACAAGAACATCTCGGTGAGCTACCTGCGGGCGAAGAAGAAAAAGGACGCCGACCGGGTGGTGGCTCTCTACGGGGATGCGGAAGACCGTTACTGGTGAGGCGGGCAAATATATAATAATGTATGCGTACATATAATAAAAATACAGGACTATGTTGTTAGCGATAGACTTCACGAACCTGCACGAGATATTGCAGGCATTGTATCAGGACATGATGCCGCTCTGCGAGAAGCTGACGGGTGTAGCCAAGGGAATCGCCGGGCTGGGTGCGCTGTTCTACGTAGCCGCCAAGGTGTGGCAGGCGCTCGCCCGTGCCGAGCCCATCGACGTGTACCCGCTGCTGCGCCCGTTCGCCATCGGGCTGTGCATCCTCTTCTTCCCCACCTTCGTCATCGGCACGATCAACACGGTGCTCTCGCCCGTGGTGAAGGGCTGCCACGGGATGCTCGAATCACAGACCTTCGACATGAACCGATACCGGGAACAGAAGGAGACGCTGGAGAGGGAGGCGTTCCGCCGTGACCCGGAGAAGGCGTATCTGGCGAGCAAGGAGGACTTCGACAAGAAGCTCGACGAGCTGGGCTGGTCGCCCAAGGACTTGAAGACGATGGCGGTGATGTACATTGACCGGACGGAGTACAACATGAAGCGGAGCATCCGGCTGTGGTTCCAAGAACTGCTCGAACTGCTGTTCCAGTCGGCTGCGCTGGTCATCGACACGATACGGACGTTCTTCCTGATCGCCCTCTCCATCCTCGGTCCGATAGCGTTCGCCCTCTCGGTCTATGACGGGTTCCAGAGCACGCTCACGCAGTGGATAACGAGGTACATCTCCATCTACATGTGGCTGCCCGTGAGCGACCTGTTCAGCTCGGTGCTGGCACGCATCCAAGTGCTGATGCTCACCCGTGACATCGAGGCGATGAGCGACCCGACCTTCATCCCGGACAGCTCGAACACGGTGTACATCATCTTTTTAATCATCGGGATATTCGGGTACTTCACCATACCGACCGTCGCCAACTGGATCATCATGGCGGGCGGGGTGAGCCACGCCAACCGTGCGATGAACCAGACCGCCACGAAGGTAGGCAACGTCGCCGCCGCAGGTGCGGGCGCAGCCGTGGGGAACATCGCCGGAAGGATCGTCAAGTAGCGGCGGATGTCCCAAGAACATGAGTCATAACGAATAAAAAACCGGAAACATGGAATTTAAAAGTTTGAAAAATATCGAAACGAGCTTCAGGCAGATACGGCTCTTCACGCTGGTATTCGCCTGCCTGTGCGCCGTGGTGACGGGCTTCGCCCTGTGGAAGTCGTACAGCTTCGCCGAGGCGCAGCGGCAGAAGATCTACGTGCTGGACAACGGCAAGAGCCTGATGCTGGCACTTTCGCAGGACGTGCGGCAGAACCGCCCGGTGGAGGCACGGGAGCACGTGCGCCGCTTCCACGAGCTGTTCTTCACGCTCTCGCCCGACAAGTCGGCTATCGAGGGCAACATCAGGCGTTCGCTGCTGCTGGCGGACAAGAGCGCCTTCAACTACTACAAGGACCTCTCGGAAAAGGGGTATTACAACCGCATAATCAGCGGTAATATCAACCAGATGATAGAGATAGACAGCCTGCGGTGCGACTTCGACAAGTACCCGTACAGCGTGCGGACATTCGCCCGGCAGATCATCCTTAGGGAAAGCTCTGTTACGGAGCGCAGCCTTGTAACCCGCTGCCGCCTGCTGGATGCGGTCAGGAGCGACAACAACCCGCAGGGCTTCATCATCGAGGGCTTCGAGGTCACGGAGAACAAGGATTTGCAGACCCTCAAACGCTGACGGCTATGATAAGGAAATTCATCACAAAGGCGCAGGACTGGGCGGACGGGAAGCTCCGCCGCCTCGCCGGGCGTATCTCGCCCGACATGCGTGTGGCAATCATCCTCGTGATGCTGGCGGCGTTCGGCGCACTGTCGGTCTATATGACCGTCGCCTCCATCTACCGCATCGGCAGGAACGACGGGAAGGAACTGGGGATAGAGCATGTCAGGCGCCTGCAATTGCCCAATGACAGTATTATCAACCCTTTTGAAAGCGGACGGCATGGGACTGGCGGAGAGGTTGAGTGAGTGGCTGCTCCGCCGCCGGGAGCGGCAGGAGGAGCGGAACATGAGGCAGGTGACGGCGTATTTCGGAAGCCTGCTGAAAAAGAGGCGTGCGGATGCCGGCGCAATCCTCCAGTCCGTCAAGGACTACCGGGACTGCCCGGAGGTGACAAGGAAACAGGCGGAGCTGCTGCTGGAACACAGGTTCTTCCGGTACGTGTACCAGACGGGCTATCCCGAATGGCGGGCGGTCATGGACGCCCTGAAAGAGACCCGTTACGGGATGCGTGAGGGGGCGGCAATCCCCCGGAGCGTGAGGGAGGCGGCGGAAAGCCCGATGCTGCGTCTGGCGGCGCAATACAAGGTGCTGGAGCACGAGTACACGAGGCGCAACGCCCCGCAGCCGCTATCCCCCGAAGCGCAGGCGGAACGGGATGCGGCGCACCGGCTGCTGAACTGCTGCATGAGGGAGGGCGACCTCGACGCACTGAAAAGGCTTGCCTTGAAAGGCGAGAAACCGGACGACTCGGTGGCCATCCGCCACGGGTTGGCGGAAGGCTACCGCAGGCTCGAAGAACTGAGCCGGGAATGGAACGAGGAGATGCGGGGCGACAACCACACCATCATGGAACAGATCGAGTTGCGGGAGGCGGACGAGCGGGGCAGGCTGATGCGGCAAGCCGCCGCCCTCTACGAGAGGAAGACGGGCGGCAGACTGCCCGGCGACTATCTGGAAGCGGTGAAGGCGGAACGGGCACTGCTCCACGGGCTCGCCCGCCACGGCTGGGACGGTCAGCGGGAAGTCCCGAAGGAGACGGTGGAGAAGTACGGGCTGACGGAGGATTTTGCCGGCATCGCCCGGCTGAGGTGGGACTACCACCTGAGCGAGGACAACGGGGACCTCTCCCGTGACTACCCGGAAGCCGCCATCGGAAGCCACAACCGTGCCATCCGGGAGCGGGCGGCGAAAGAACTGGCAGGTCTGGAAGCGAGGCTGTTTCCCGAAAAGGCGGCAAGCCGGGAACGGAAGGCTGCACACCTGCGGGCGGACAACCGGGCAAGCCCCACGGCATCGCTCAAACGGGAACGGAAGGAGCCGCCCGGCAAGCGGCAAGCCGGGGAGACAGACAGGCGGAAGCCCCCGGTAAGGAGAATCAGAATGTAGGACAACCATAAATTTTTGACATGATGGAAGAACAGAACCAAGAAAAAGCAACGGCAACGCAGCACGTAAAGGCGGCGGATGCCGCAGCCCCGGAGACGGGGAACGGAAAGAAGGAGGACAAGGGCGGCGGGAAAAAGGAGAAGAAGACTGCCAAGCCGCTCACCCCGAAACAGTTGCAGCAACGGAAGAAGCTGATGGTATATCCGCTGATGGGCTTGCTGTTCCTCGGCTCGATGTGGCTGATATTCGCGCCTTCGGAAAAGCGGGAGGTGAACCGGGACACCGTGGGGGCGTTCAACGCCGACATCCCCCTGCCGGAGAACGACGGGATCATCGGCGACAAGCGGAAAGCCTACGAGCAGGCGCAGGCGGAAAGGCGGCAGGCAGAGAAGGTGCGCTCGCTGGAGGACTTCGCCTTCTCCGAAGAGAGCGATGCGGACGGGGTGGAAATGGAACTGCCGGACAGCGAGCCGGAACGGGAACCGTTCAGGGACTACTCGGGCAACGGCGGCCGCCGCTCCTCCGTCGCCGCCTACCGGGACATCAACCGGAAACTCGGCTCGTTCTACGAGGAGCCGAAGGTGGACGGGGAAAAGGAGGAGCTGAAAAGGCAGGTGGAGGAACTGACCGCCAAACTGGAAGAAAGGGAACGGCAGGCGGGCGGAATCGACGATCAGGTGGCACTGATGGAGAAGAGCTACGAGCTTGCCGCCAAGTACATGGGGCAGAACGGGCAGGACGGCGCAACCGTGCAGGCACCCGCCACCGGGCAGGGCGGCAACGGTCTGGGACAGCCCGCCGTGGCGGTGCAGGCGGCACGGGAGCGGACGGTATCGGGGCTGCAACAGCCATTGAGCGATGCGGAGTTCATGCGGCGGTACAGCCAGCCGAGGAACTACGGCTTCAACACGGCGGTGGGCAGCGGGTACGCCCTCGGGAAGAACACGATAGCCGCCTGCATCCACCAAGACCAGACGGTTATGGACGGTCAGCAGGTGAAGCTCCGGCTGCTCGAACCGTTGCAGGCGGGAAACCTGACCATCCCACGCAATACGGTGGTATCCGGTACAGGCAAGGTGCAGGGGGAACGGCTCGACATCACGGTATCGTCCGTCCAGTACCAAGGTAACATATTGCCGGTGGAATTGGCGGTCTATGACAACGAGGGAATGAAAGGGCTGTGCATAGAAACCTCACTGGAGCGGGAAGCGGCAAAGGAGGCGATGGCGAACATCGGCGGCGGGTTGGGAACGAGCATCTCGTTCGCACGGAGCGCCGGGCAACAGGTGGCGATGGACATCACCCGTGGGCTGATGCAGGGCGGCAGCCAGTACCTCGCCAAGAAGTTCCGCACGGTAAAGGTGCACCTGAAAGCGGGTGATCCGCTGATGCTCTACGCCAAACAACAATAAATCAACAGATTATAAAACCATTAAAAAGTAAAGACAATGAAAAAGATTTTTGGATGGGTCGCCCTGCTTGTGGGCATGGTGACGGGTGCGAACGCACAGGTGAACGACACGATACAGCGGACCACGGGCAATGACCTGTATCAGGGGATTACACGGAAGCTACCCTACCGGCAGATGGTTACGCCCCACGGGGTGCAGGTGACGTTCGCCAAGACGGTGCATATCATCTTCCCCTCGGCGGTGCGGTACGTGGATTTGGGAAGCGACCGGATTATCGCCGGGAAAGCGGACGGTGCGGAGAACGTGATCCGGGTGAAGGCGACGACCGAGGGGTTTCCGGGGGAAACGAACTTTTCCGTCATCTGCGAGGACGGGAGCTTCTATTCGTTCAATGCCCGGTATGCGCATGAGCCGGAGATGCTGAACATCGAGATGAAGGATTTTTTGGAGAACGGGGACACGACGGACTTTTCGCATACCCGCATGAACATCCATTTCCGTGAGCTGGCAGGCGAAAGCCCGCTCTTGGTGAAGCTGATCATGCAGAGCATCTACAAGGAGGACAGGCGGGAGATCCGGCACTTGGGCTGCAAACGCTTCGGGGTGCAGTTCCTCCTGAAATCCATCCACTCGCACAACGGGCTGTTCTATTTCCACACGGAAACGAGGAACAGGTCGAACGTGGCTTTCCGGACGGACTTTATCCGGTTCAAGATCGTGGACAAGAAAGTGCCGAAGCGCACCGCCATTCAGGAGCGGGTGATAGACCCGGTGCGCAGCTACAACGAGGTGCTGGTGACGGAGGGGAAAAGCGACGTGCGCACGGTGTATGCCGTCCCGCAGTTCACCATACCGGACGACAAGCTGCTGGTCATCGAGCTGTTCGAGAAGGACGGCGGCAGGCACCAGACCATCCGGGTGGAGAACGCCGACCTCGTGGCGGCAAGACAGATTAACGAACTGAAAATTAAGTAAGCGATGAAAAGGTTACTGTTCATTATCCTGCTTTTCGGGGTGTGCCTGCATGTGAACCAGGCACACGCCCAACGGTGCCTGCCCGGAATGAGGGGCATACAGCTCACGGGCGGGCTGTCGGACAACATGCGCTGGAAAAACGGCGACGGCTTCGGCTACCACGCCGGGATAGCGGTGAGCACCTACACGAAGAACGCCCACCATTGGGTGGTCGGTGCGGAATACTTGGAGAAGCGGTACGGCTACCGGGACTGCCTCTATCCGGCGAGCCAGTTCACGGGCGAGGGCGGCTATTACCTGAACTTCCTGTCAGACCGGAAGAAGACGTTCTTCGCCGCACTGGGGCTGTCCGCCCTTGCCGGGTACGAGACGGTGAACTGGGGCGAGAGCCTGCTGCCGGACGGCTCCCGGCTCACGGATGAGGACAATTTCATCTACGGGGGTGCGCTGACGCTGGAGCTGTCCGCCTACGTGACGGACAAGATTGTCTTGCTGGTAAACGGTCGCCAAAGGGTGCTGTTCGGCGGCGACTGCGGGAAGTTCCACACGCAGGTCGGCGTGGGAATACGTTTTATGATTCGATAACTGCTATATTATAATAATGTATATATGAGGACAATGATTTATAAAATACTCACGGGCTGCTACATCGTGGCCGCCCTCGTGCTGGTCGCAGCCTGTAATGACGGGCTGGACATTCAGACGAAATACCCGTTCACGGTGGAGACGATGCCCGTCCCGAAGGAGCTGAAAGTGAACGAGACAGCGGAGATACGGTGCGAGCTGAAACGGGAAGGACGCTGGGAGGACACCCGGTACACGATCCGCTGGTTCCTCTTCGACGGGGAAGGGACGCTCAAACTGGATGACGGCACGGTGCTGCTGCCCAATGACCGCTACCCGCTGGAGAAAGAGACGTTCCGGCTCTATTACACCCCGCTGTCGGACGAACAGAGCGGCTTCACCGTCTGGGTGGAGGACTCGGACGGTCAGGCGGTCGAGCTGGAGTTCGACTTCAATGCGGACAACGACAAGGAGGACGGGTATGGAACGGAATGAACTGGTTCTATACCTCGACATACCGGAATTTTCCGAAGCCCTGCATGCCTCGAAGTGGCGGACGGACATTGTCCTTCCACAAGCGGGGGACAATATATGTCCGGAAAACCTGTTGTCGGAGAAAACGCTCGCCATGCTGGAGACGGTTTCCGCCGGGGAGGTCTGGGAAGACATGAAGGACGACTGCCGGACCATGCGCCGGGTCGTGGAGCACGAGCTGTTCCGGGTGACGGAACGGGGATTTCACCTGCGCAGGGACGGGACACCGTGCTGCACGCTGACGCTGCAAAGATACCGTGTGCACGATGCCGGAAGGCGGATGAAAACAGAAGTGCCGCCACCTTGTCCAGCCCGGGGCGTGGAACGGAAAAGCGGGAAAATCCGGTTTTATTTCCGGAAATACTTTGTGCATATCGACGTGCCGGACACGCTGTCGCAATACCCGGAGGTGCGTGAGTTCGTGAACATAAAGTCGCTGCTCTCGGAGGCGGATAGAAAACTGCTGGCGGAAACGGAATGCGATGAAGCGGAAAGCCTGCTGGAACGGATAGAGAATGAAGGCTATTGCCATGTCCGGGCGAGGTGCTGGACGCCGGACGAGGAGAGCGGCGGATGGATGTGCGTGTTGTCGGTGGATGTTTAAAGGGGTTTATAACAAGAAAAAATGTAAAAACATGGAACGAGAAGAAAGAATGTATCAGGTGCCTTTAGAGATGATATGCAGGCACGACCGCACGGCGGAGGTCTGCCGTGCCGCCGTTGAAGAGGACGGCTGGCAGTTGGAGAACGTGCCCGAAGAGTTGAAGACGCCGGAACTGTGCCGGAAGGCGCTGGAAACGGAAGCGGGGTTCGGGAACGACTTCCACCGGGGGCTGGTCCAGCATATCCCGTCCCCGGAGGTGTGCATGGAGGTGCTGAAGGAGTGCCGGGAGAACAACCCGGAAGAACTCTACGGGGTGGCGGTGGCTATCCGCCCGGAGGTGATGAACGGCGAAATGGCGGACTTCCTGCTGCCGCTGGACGGCAGGTGCATCAGCATCCTGCCCGTGCACCTGCAAACGCCGGAGCGGGTGCGGGTGGCGGTGGAAACGTCGGGGATGTCCGCCGTCGGTCGTGGCGGAGTGCCGAAAAGCCTGCTCACGCCCGATGTGTATGTCAGGTGCGCCGCCCACAGCCGGGAGTCGCTGATGATGATCCCGTGGGCGGAACGCTCGCCGGAGGTCTGCCTGATGGCGAAGACACTGTACCCGGACTGGGTGAGGAACCACCCGGAGTTCGTGCCGGAGAGCGTGCGTAACCAAGACAGCATCTACACGCTGAACAGCCTGATGGAAAGCCTGACGGGAGAAAAGTTCAGCTACCGGCAAATGACGGACTTCTACAACGGGAAGCCGCTGGAGGTGAAACGGATGGAGACGCCGGACGGCGTGCAGAAGGACAAGTCGGTGAAGTTCGACAAGGAGACGGGGAAGTTCTCCTTCTCCGACATCCGGCAGGAGCGGAAACGGGGATTGAAGATGTAGCGTGAGCTGTGCAGCAGACGAAATGGAAAGCATCCTTCGGGATGCTTTTTTCATATCCGCCCTGCCGCTTTCCGGTTTCTTTTGCTTCTTGTTCTTTTCCCGCCCCGCTCACGAAAGAAAAGAAGTGCAAAAAGGATAGCGAGCAAAAAAGGGGACGCTTAAAGCATCCCCTCGTCCATGTAGCTGAGGTAGGTGTCCTCGGTCAGTATGATGTGGTCCAAAAGCTGTATGCCGATTGCCTCGCAGCCTTTCTTCAACTGGCTGGTCAGGTTGTTGTCCGGCGTGCTCGCCACGGTCGAGCCGGACGGGTGGTTGTGCGAGAGGATGATTCCCGAGGCGTGGGAGACGAGAGCCGTCTGGAGGACGATGCGTATGTCCACCACCGTGCTGTTCATGCCGCTGCGTGAGACGCACGAGACGCCCAGCAGCCTGCCTGCGCCGTTCAGGTACATCGCCCAGCACTCCTCGTGGTGCTGCATACAGTCCTCGTAGAAGGTCTTGAGGATGTCGTAAGACTCCTTGGAAGAGTGGATTCTAACTCTCTTGGATGCGTCAGCGTCCTTGTAACTTACGGTGATTTGAGGAAAAGACAGTGTATTCATAATGCAAAAAATTAAAAGTGAAACATTTATTTTTTGCTTTGGGGCACGGGGAAAGAGCGGACTTCATGCAAGGCTTTTGCGTGGAATACGACCCGAAGGTGTGGAGATTGCGCGCAAAACCGTCAGGTTCAGCCTTGCTACTTGTCCGTTTTTCCCCGTAGGTTTGCTAAAAAATGAGTGTGGAGCTTGGCTAAAAAATCCGGTGGGTCAAGGGGTTTCTTTTTGCTTCTTTGTCTTTTCCCGCCCACGGCTCACCGAAAGAAAAAGAAGTGCGTCCGAAAATCGGGTCAATCCTTTCCCACGGGCGGGTAAAAAAAGAAGTCCGGGCGGATCGCTACCCGTCCCGGACTTCCGGCGATGAAACATAGAGGGGGGATGTTATGGCGTGATTTCCCCCGTTGCGATTAAATTCCCATCCGAATAATACGCTATCTTCCCGTAGGTAAATCCCATGTCGGGAATGGCTACGAAAGCGATATAGTCCGAATACTCCCTGCCTTTGAGGTTCTTCCCGACAAGGTTGTTGAATATCATGGGGATGCTATGACCGTCCTCGCTGTAAAGGACGGTTTTCCCGTTCTGTCTGATTTCCCGCTTCATGCCGTTTCCTTGAAAAGTGTCCCGTCGATAAGGTACTCCCAATTATTCCTGTGGCTCTCGTCCGTGAAATACTCCTCGCTCTCGCAATACTCGCAATCGTCACGGCACGAGCGGAAGAAGTTTTCCAGACAGTCACGCATGAGTTCCTTGAAATTCCGTGTGTCGGGCGAGCGCATGAAGTCCATGAGGGGCTGCAAGATGATTTCGTCCGACACAACGCCCGTGAAGGGGCATTCGCAAGTGACGGAGATACGGCTCCTGCGCCTTTTCTTGCGGTCTTTCGTCCAATAGACCTTGGGCTTGTACAGCTCCGCATGGAAGTTGTTATAGAGGTAAGCCAGCAAGCGGACGCCTGAAAGTTCCTCCGTGTCCGCCTCGTGCTTGGTATAGAAACGGTAAGCGTATGTGCAACTGTCGTAACGGTAGTTGGTGCAGGCAATGCGGAAAAGGTTGCAGAAGGCTTCGAGCGTGTCGCAGTTCTCGGAAGCATACGGGTAATCGTTTCCCTTGGCAAGCCAGTCGGTATAGGCTCTCTGACGGGCTTCGTCCTCCAGTTCCGCAATGCCGAATAGTGTATAGGTTCTCTGTACGGTTCGCATAAGTTTGAAAATTTGAAAGTTTGAAAATCGGTTTCTTTGCTATCTTTCTTTTTCGCCACGGCTCACGAAAGAAAGTAGCGGGCGGATTTCTCCGCCCTGCCCTTTGTCCTTAGGCTGCAATCTCTTCGGGTTGCGGTTGTTCCTCGGGTTGCGTTACCTTGCGCTCCCTTGCCCGTTCCTGCACCAATAGGACGGCTTTCTTTTCCTCGATGCGCTGGTGACGCTTCTCGTACACCCCGTTGTACTCCCTTTCGATGTTGGCGAGTTCCTCCGGCATGTGCCTGCGTGCGAAGTCAAGCAAGAGGGTCGCCACGGTGTTGTTCCCGCACGCTCCCTTGAAGTTGGCTACAAGGAAGTCCCTGCGGATGATAGTCTTCATCCTCACGGTGAGGTTGCCGATAATCCCCATCTTGTCCTCGTCCGTGATATACTGCTTGTCTTCCGCAATCCCCACGGCTGCGAAGTGTTCCTTCCGGAGCGAGGAGAGAAGGAAGAAGTACAACATGGTATCTTCATCGGCACTGAACTTACCGCCCGTGATGTCGGCTTCGAGGATTTGCTTCTTGGTGTCCTCCACCGTGCGTTCGAGTGCGATTTCCTTGTTGCGCTCGTCCTGCTTCTCCAACTTCTCCACGGGTGAGAGCGGTGCGGGTGCGGGCGTTCCGTCCGCTGTCTGCGCTTCGGTCATGTTCTCCACGTAACAGAATGTAATCTCCTTCTGCCCGATTTTGGCATAGACGGTGATTTCCCCCGCTCCGCTCCTGCGGGTGACTTCCTCCTCCTGCTCCATGTAGTCCGCCCATTGCTGCTCGTAGCGGGTGCGGGCTTCCCCGTAGCGTTCGGGGTCGTTGAAATTTTCGGCTTTGGGTTCTTTCGGGCAGTTTGGAAAGGCGGTGTACCTGTCAAGGGTCTCCACCTCGTAGCCCGAAGCGGTTAGCCGTTCTACCACCGTCTCGTTGGCGGTGTAGCGGTCACGGCAGAGCGACACCTCCGGCTGGTTCCGCATGATTTGCACGGCTCGCTCCATGAGGAAAGAGGCGTTCATCTCGGCAAGGCACGTGCGGTTGGCGCAATGCCCGCACCCGCCATCACGGAACAATAGCAAGTTATTGGTGTTGTGTGCGCACGTGGCGCACTCGGTCTTGTCAAAGCGGTAGTATTGCAGGTCGGTGGTGAAGTTCTGTTCGATGCGCCTTGCGACATCGGCGGCTTTCAGTCCCCGCCAACTGTTGTACGTTCCCTCGTCCTGCAAATGTTTCTCGTACACCTCACGCTGAATGTCCTCCCCGTATCGGCAGATTTCAGCCGCCACGCTGATGGTGATTTCATCCGCATCCAAGAGGGCGGCGATTTCGGGGATAAGGGCGGTGAATTTCAGCCGTGTGCGGATGTAGTTCTCGTTCTTTCCGAAGAGTTGCGCCAAGGTCTGCACGGTGTGGCGTCCGCTCTCGATAAGCCGCTGATAGGCTGCGGCTTCCTCCACGGGTGTCACGTCCTTGCGCTGCAAGTTCTCGGTAATCGCCATTTCCTCGGCTTCCTCGTCCGACAACTCGGTTACGATTGCGGGAATTTCGTCCCTGCCCGCAATGACGGACGCACGGTAACGGCGTTCCCCGAAAACAATCCCGTAACGGTCTGTCCCGTCAACGGGGCGCACGGTGATGGGCTGCAACACGCCCTGCTGCTTGATGCTCTCTGCAAGCTCGTAAAGGCTCGTTTCATCGAAACGCTTGCGTGGGTTGAAACCGCTCGGCTGAATGTCTGCCAACGCTACCATCGTGATGTTTCTCTCTGCTGCTGATTGATTTGCTTTTGTCTTCATAATCCGTTTGTTTTTAAGTTGATTGTTTATTCTTGTTCTTTTTGATAATTTTTTCCGTTCGGGTAATCGGTTTCTTTGCTATCTTTCTTTCCCCGCTCCGGCTCACGAAAGAAAGTAGCGGGCGGAAAATCCGCCCTTGCGGGCTACCTGCGGTTGTAGCATACGTTCGCGAACTTCTTCTTTTGCTCTACCGCCCGTTTGAGGGTGTAGAACGTACCGCCCACGGCTACCGCATCGTAATAGACCATCAGAAAAGCGGAGTTTTCCAAAAGGTAGTCGTTACGTCGTAGGAAACAGCCCTCGGTATATCCGTCCTGCAAGGTTACCACTTCATCGGCTTGCGCCAAAATGGTGTCGTAACGCCGCTTGTCGGCTTGGGTGTACCGCTCGGCTTGTCCCTTGAAGGGAACAACGCATTTCAGACGGATATGCGGGTATCTCTTTTTGAGGTTCAATACTTCTTCTGCTGCGATAAGGTCGAAGCCCTCGCACATTCCCGACAAAAAGGTGTCGTAGCCTTTTTTGATACAATAACTTTCGATGGCTGCGAACGTGTCGAACGCCACCTCCCTGAAGAGTTTCTCACGGTCTGCCGTGAACTTGGCTATACGGTTGGTGCGGTGTCCCGAAAAGGCTACCGTCTTTTCTTTGGTAACGGGTGTTCCGTTTTCTGTCCATGTCCTTGTTTCCATATTGGTAAATATTAGAATATTAAAAGAATGATTATCAGTACGAACACGAAGCCGACAAACAGCCGCCACGCAAGGGCGAAAACAAGCCGTGCCACGAAGTAAAACAGAGCCACGACAAGCAACAAGGCGAAAAGCTGCCCTGCGGCGGTGGTAAGGAAATAAGCCGCCGAAGCCCAAAGGATTAGGCGGTATATCAGTTTGTAAACAAATGCCGTTTTCATGTTCTTGGGTATTGTCGGGCGGATTGCTCCGCCCGTGGTTCTTTAACAGTTCCCTTACGGGATATAGCGGTTATCAGCCAACAGCCGGAACGTGTCGTAATCAGCCGTTCCCCGATAACTTAGGGACAGTTCAAAGGAGAGGTGTCCTTTTTCTATGTAGAAAGTGAAGCGCAAGCCGTTGCGGGTTATCGTCCCTTTCGCATAGTTTCTACGTTCCCAGCTTACGGGTTCGTTCTCGATACTTTTCAAGAAGTCGGCTACCTTTTTCGAATTCTCCGCATTTTCCTGCTCCACCTGCCTGTATATCTGCGTGCAGTAGTTTATCCAATCGTTTATTTTCTTGGCGGTGAACACGCCGATATTGCACGGCTTTTCGTATTGGCTGCCCGCCCTTTCGATGTCGTAGCGGTTGACATATTCAAAGTGTTCCATGTCGGCGGCTATCTTGTACTTGTTCTCTTTGTTTATCCTGTACACATGGAAACGGATGCCGTTGTACGTGAACTCTATGCGCACGCTGTAAAATGCGGGGTATTCACCGCTTACCACGTGGTAGCCGTATTCCGCTTGGGGTATGTACTTCCTTACCTCCTGCATGAGTGGAGACAGTTCTTTTTTTGCCTGTTCCACCTTCTCGGTAAACATAGCTTTTATGTTTAACCCGTTAAATTCCTTTTCTGATAATGTTTTCATCGTCTTATGTCTTTAGTGGGGCGGACTGCTCCGCCCGTTGGTTGATACTCTTGTTCCTTTGCCGTCCCGCTTAGGCTGCTGCGGGTTCGTTTATCGGTTCGGTTACCTTGTCGGCAATCATCTTCGCCGCCTTGTTCACGTCCCCCAATATCTCCACCAAAAAGGCGGGTTCTTCCTTTAGCTTGGTGAGCCAGTGTTTCAGATAGGCGGCGTTGTTCTCCTGCGGTGCGGCTGCGTAGCCGAAGAACGCACCGCAAAGGGCTGCGGTAAGTTCCGCCACAAGTTCCTCACGGGCGTAGAGCGCATCCCCGAAGAAGCTGCCGAACGTGCGGTTCAGCCGTTGGGGGCTTCCCGTGCTGTGCGCCATCTCGTGCAGGAGCGTGCCGTAATATTCCGCTCCCTGCGGGAACTGCTCACGCTGCGGGCAAACGATATGGTCGGAAGAGGGCGAATAGTAGGCACTGTCCGAATACTGCACCTTGATGGGGCAATACCAATTTTGCAGATAGACAAGCTCGTCCAACGCCTCGTAAATCATCCCGTCCGAACAGTCTTCGGGCTGCTCCCCCTTCTTCATGCGCTCGTAGCGTTCGGGCTGCTTTTCGGCAAAATCGGTCTGGTCGATGTTGAAGACATTGTAATACTTCATCTGCGGGATGACCTTGTAATTTTCCTGCTCGGTTGCGGGCAGCTTGCGGTATTCCTCGTACTTGATTGTCTTTTTCGTTTCCTTGTGTACCACGAACTTAAACCAATAATAGACGGGAAACGAGCGTGCGCCCTTGCAAACACTTAAATCCTCTTCCTTCGCTTGGTTGAACGTGAGGAACACGGGCAAAGTGAATTTCATGAACTCGGTGTAGAACAATAACATCAAGACATTTCCGCCGTTATAGACTGTCCCTCTGATGTTGCGGGGCAAACCTTGTTCAAGGCTCGCAATCCACGGTTTTTGCCAATCCGTTTTCAAGCACTCGATTTTCTTGATTAACAAATCGGTGAACATCGGTGCAATCTTTTCGATGGTGCTGTTCGTTGTTGCCATAACTCACAAATTTTAATCGTTATTACTCTGTTTTCATCGCTTGTCGCCCCAACCAATTTTTTTCCCTTGGCTGATTGGGAAGAACATTGACCATCATTGATAGCGGAAAAGGTGAATTGCAACCATCTGAAAAAATGGTAAATACTACCCGCAGGGTGGAGATTTGGCATTTTTTGCGGATTTGCTTTCACCTCCGCCTACCTTCGTCAATGTTTTTCCAATCAGCTTAGGGAAAAAATGCCCTGTCAGTCTATTCCAGTCAATGGTAAGTTACTTGCCGGATGCGGGAAAAAGAAGCCATCCGGAGAGCCGGGAACGCCCGTTTCCCAAGGCAAGGAGATACGGGCGGGAGAATACAATGGGAGGACGGTCAGCTTCCGGCTGCCGGACAAACGCCGGGGAACTCTTTCGGACGGCACGGGGCACGGGAAGTTTCGGCGAACAGCCGAAGCCCCGTGTGACGGTACGGACGGACGTGTTCCGTTTGTCCTTCCGCCCGATGTCCGGCTTCGGCCATGCAGCCTGCCGAAGTGGTCGGAAACGGACGCCGGGACGGGACAGCCCGTGCGCCAAGGTTTAAGCGCAA